>Ga0247844_1000050_pt1 | contig 219099 bp, 217 predicted proteins | sample LaCtaG_FD_192421 | JGI IMG/M metagenome (GOLD analysis project Ga0247844, IMG submission 192421) | Freshwater microbial communities from meromictic Lake La Cruz, Castile-La Mancha, Spain - LaCruzMarch201714.5m_1 | ecosystem: Environmental > Aquatic > Freshwater > Lake | place: Spain... | reverse complement strand
AGAGGATGATCGCCATCTTCGGAACTGGCCCGCTCATCAGGGCAATCGCCTGATCAGAACTCGCTGCCGGCGACAGATCACCACGCACGAGAAGTCAGCGCGTTTTTACACAGCCTCGGCCCTAAACCGCCGGTCGCTACGCAACGAGACTTTGGCCCGAAAATGCGCCGCTGGGCCGGCCCGCGTCCGGCGGGTAAGCTGGACTACAACCGGGGACCACACTAGAATGTTTTTTTTCGTTCAAAGCCAATCATGACAATAAACGCTGAAGCTCGTCACGCTGATGAAAAGCAGAACGATGGCATGGAACGCCTCGTTTTCTTTTCAGACGGGGTCTTTGCAATCGCAATCACCTTGTTGGCCATTGAGCTGCACCCACCCCATGACTGGGACGGGACGTTCAGCCAATTATGGAGTGCTGGCTGGAGAGAGTTCGCGGCCTACGCTTTGAGCTTTGCCCTGATCGGCATGTTCTGGAACTCTCATCGACGCATCTTCATTCAGATCAGGTCCTATAGCCTGGGGGTATTTGCTCTCAATATTGTGCTACTTGGCGCGATTGCGCTGATGCCTTTCGTGACGAACCTGCTTTACCGGGAGGGGCCGGCGGATGATGCTTTCCTGATCTACCTTGGCACGGTGGGCTTCGCCGGGCTGGTGCAAGGTCTGATGTTCGCCTGGGCCATCTTCATTGTGCGAACCGTCGATACCTCGATCCACTGGGCGAGATGGGCGACATCCGTGCTTTCGGCTGCGGTCTTGCCGGCCATGATCTCGGCGTCCACACTTTCCCTCTACGGTGCCTTGGCAGGGGGAACGCATTCGCTCTGGCTGTCCGCAGTCCTCTTTGGAGCGGTGTTCCTCATCATCCTGCTGAGGGCCATCGCCGAGCGGCGCTACGCCCGTTAGAGTATCCTCCAAAGGTGCACCAACCCGCCTGCTTCTTTGATAGCGAAAAACCCATCACACTCTTGAACAGACTTGTCCTTGTGCACGGATTGCGGAAACTTCTCCGTCTCCAGCAGCGGACGTTTGACCGTGATTGCTGGTTTGCACTCTTTTGGCCAACTGAATGCTTCGACACTCTCAATCGAAAAAGTTATGGCCTGAGCGTTCGTATCCAGATCGTGAAACTCATGAATTTCGGTGGCTTCGCTCGCAAGCCATTCAGGCAGCCAGCCCCTCTCAAACGCGCCCATAGATCTGGCGTGTTCAACATCGTCGAAAACAACGTACGGACACTCGGCAGATCCCGGGTAACATCGTGCACATGCCGTCAGGCCAAGCAAGAAAGCCGATACCCACACCCGTCTAAGTGCCATCGTTCGAATTTCCCGATCTCAACAAGAAAATTGAACGTGCTCTTCCACACGTTGCGACCGTTGGAGCCCAGCATCTAGACATTGCAGAACGACGTCGAAGTGTCCATTTCCAGCAAATTTCTGTAACTCCGGCTGCGCCCGGTTCAGCCCCGATGCCCATCCTCAAATCCAGCCAGGGTCCATTCGGCGAAGGTCGCGAGGTTGCCGCCAGTGAAGAGGAAGCCGGCGACGCCCGCGGCGCGGGCGGCTTCGATGTCGGCGTCCTTGTCTCCGATCAGGAAGCTCTGCTCGCGCTTCACCGGGAAATCCGCCATCGCGCGCAGGAGCATGCCGGGCTTCGGTTTGCGGTCAAAACTGTCGCGCCGGTAGCGAAGGTTTTCGCCTTCTTCGTGATATGGGCAGTAGTAGATCCGGTCGATCTTCGCCCCGGCCTCGGCGAGGCGCGCTTCCATCCAGGCATGGAGCGCGTGCATGGCCTCTTCGGTGTAATAATCTCGCGCGATTCCCGACTGGTTGGTGACAATGAAGACATACCAGCCGCGCGCGTTGAAGGCGGCGATGGCTTCGGCCGCGCCCTCAATGAATTCGAAATCCTCGATGCGGCTGACATAACCCTGGTCAACGTTGATCACGCCGTCGCGGTCAAGGAAGAGGGCGGGGCGGAGAGGCGTCATCGCCTCCTCTTGGCTCAAGCTGGTGCAGGCTGCAATCCTCGCCGCAAGGGTGAATGCGCCGCACCTGGAATTGCTGAATGGAAAGGCGGGTTCACTGCCCCGGTGCCGGGACCGCGGCAACGGCTTCCCGGTTGGCGCGGACACCGGTCAGGAAGGGGATGATGGACAAGGCCGCAATCCCGGCAGCGAGGGCGAAGGCAGCGCCCGCGAAATGAACCTGAGCGCTAGGCGCAGTATAGGCAGAGAAAGTCTGGGTCATCAGGACCGGGCTGAAGATCAGGGTGAACGCCATGATCGAAGATTGGGCGCCCTGCAATTCGCCTTGCGCGTTCATCGGCGTAAGGTTGGATGTGATCGTGTTGATAGCGGGCATGACCACGCCGCCGACCGCCGAGACGAGGATCAGCGCGAAGGCCATCCAGGGGTGCACGGCAAAGGCAAAACCGGTCATGGCGATCACATGCACCCCGAGGCCCAGCAGGGCCGCCCGCATGGCGCCAAGACGGCGGATCAGCCAGCCCGCGAGGACCGCTTGAGAGAGGGCAGAACCGAGGCCGACCGCGCCGAGCGACAGTCCGATTTCCCACTCCGACCAGCCATAGCGCGAGGCGCCGTGATAATTCCATGTTGTCGGATAGACCGCGTGGGCAATCTGGAAAACGCCGATGGTTATGATGAACCAGGCGACGCGCGGCAGCTTGGAGAAATGCTTCACGGCGCCAAACGGATTGGCGCGCGCCAGGCTGAACGGCCGGCGGTTTTCCGGGCTGAGGCTTTCGGGGAGCACGAAGTAACCGAAGATGAAATTGAGGGCCGCAAACCCAGCGGCCACGAAGAAGGGCAGGCGTGTATCAATCTCGCCCAAAAGGCCGCCAAAGACGGGACCGAGGATGAAGCCGAAACCGAAGGAGGCGCCGAGCATGCCGAAGGCGCGGCCGCGATTTTCAGGGGCGGTGACGTCCGCAACATAGGCATTCGCGACCGAGACCGTGGCGGCAAAGAAGCCGGCCAGGGCACGGCCAAGAAACAGGATACCGAGCGTCGGCGCGAGCCCCATGATCAGGAGGTCGATACCGAGCATCGCCATGGAAATCAGCAGGACCGGGCGGCGGCCATACTGGTCGGACAGGCCGCCAAGCAGCGGCATGGCGATGAAATTCGCGACAGCGTACACAACGGCCAGCCAGCCATTCGACTTGATGGCGATCTCGATCGGCTGGTCCGTCAGCTCGGCGAGCAATGCGGGCATGACCGGCATGACGATGCCGAAACAGAGCATGTTCAGGGCGACCGCAATCACCACGAACATGAACGCACTCTTGCCGGGCGGGCGGGCTGGGGCGATGTCCGTCATCTTTTGACCTTGAGTTGTAATGTGGTCCTGCATCAACTGCGGCGTGCAATCTGCGGCGAGAACGGACCGCTTGTGAGCGCAGGCGGATCATGGGCAGGGCCGTGTAAGGACATGGTATGTATTTATCACTAGCCGACATATTTCTACAAATGTAAAAATATATAATCAAGAGGGGCGCCGTAGAGCGGCGGGAAAGCTTGGGCCTTATAGCAAAGGACACAATGTGGCTTGTGTAACTTTGCGACAAGGGTGCAAGCGTGGATCGCATGGCCGTTGATCTTCCCGTTACGCGCAATCCCGCAAGCCCGGAAACCGCGGCGGCGATCCGCGCGGCTGCTCGCGGGGCGGTGCGCATGGGCGAGTCGCGGCTGGCGCAGCCGGAGGATGCGCCCGGGCTCTTTGCCCTGCTGTCTGACCCTGTGGTGTACGCGCCGATCTATTCGCTGCCGCGGCCGCTGACCGAGGCGAGCGTGGCGACGTTCATTGACCAGCATCTGGCGGAACGCGCGGCCGGTGAGGGGCTGCTGTTCGTACGCGAAGGCGAGGGCGGGCAGGTGATGGGCTATTCGGATGTGCAGGTCTGGCCGGACTGGGGCGCGGGCGAACTGGGCGGGGCGCTGCATCCCTCACTGCACGGCAAGGGCGCGGGCGGGCGCGGGGCAGCGGCGAGCTTTGCCTGGATGTTCGAGGCGCTGGGGCTCGACCTTCTGTGCGAGACGGCGGCGCTGACGAATGTAGCGACGCAGCGCTTGCTGGACGGGCTGGGTTTCCGGCGGATGGGCGAGACGATCAGTACGCGGCCGGATGGGACGACGCGGGCGAGCCTCGTCTGGGAAATGACGCGGGCCGAGTGGGCGGCGCGGCATGGCTTTGGCTGATTGATCCGGCGCGCGCCCCGGGCTAGGGCGCGGGCATGACAGTCTCCATGATCCTGATTGAAGCGGCCGGCTGGACCGGCGCCCTGCTGATCCTCGGCGCCTATATCCTGCTCTCGGCTGGCAAGATGCAGGGCAACTCGCCCGCCTATCAATGGATGAACGTGATCGGCGCGGCGGGGTTCATCCTGAACAGCGGCTATAATGGCGCCATCCCGTCGATGGTACTTAACATCATCTGGGTCGGGATCGGCGTGTTTGCTTTGTGGCGGATTTATAAAGGCGCCAAGGCGGTATAAGGTCTCGCCGCAGGTCACGGCCTGCCGAAGGAGCGCCCTAATGACCCCGCGATTCGATACATTTGAGCCGTTCGTGAAGGCCCTCGAGCTTCGCGCGCATGGGCTGGACCGGCCTTTCGTGGTCGCTCTGGACGGGCGTTGCGCCGCGGGCAAGACGATGCTGGCGGCGGCGCTGGCCCAGGTGACCGACGCCGCCGTGATCGAAGGGGATGATTTCTATACGGGCGGGGTTGGCCTGCGAACGGAGCCGCCGGCGGCGCTGGTCGGGGCGTGCATTGACTGGCGCCAACAGCGGATCGTGCTAGAGGCCTTGCGGGCGGGCCGGCAGGCTTCCTGGCATGCGTTTGACTGGGAGGCCTTCGATGGCGAGCTGTGCGCGGAGCTGACGGTGAGGGCGCCGCGGCCCATCGTGATCCTTGAAGGCATATACTCGGCGCGGCCTGAGCTGGCGGACCTGATCGATCTTTCTGTGCTGGTGCGTGCGGACGAGAGTGTGCGCGGATCCCGGCTGCTGGCGCGCGAAGGTGTGATCGGACCCTGGGACCGGCAGTGGCATTTCGCGGAAGAATACTATTTCGAATTCATCCGGCCACCGATGAGCTTCCACATGGCCGCGAGCGATATGCCGCTTTAGGATTTGCGGAATCCGCCGTTCGCTTCGGCAAAAGCCTGAGGCGGACGCGCGACCACGACGTCTATCACCTCGCGGCGCTGCTGGTGCGGCAGCGCCGATCGGTCTGACGCTCGTTTCAGCGGCGCAGGAAATGCCTTAACAGACAGGAACTTGCCGGGTTAGACTGCACGCAAGGTGCGGAGGAGCGCGGCTATGCTGACTTATCTTTTCTTCGGCGCCATCGTGCTGGTGCTGATTGGCGTGGTCCTGACCTACAATACGCTCGTGCAGAAATCGCAGATGGCGAACAATGGATGGTCGGATATCGACGTCCAGCTGAAGCGCCGCTCGGGCCTTGTCCCGCAGCTGGTCGCGGCGGTGCAGGGCTATGCCGCGCATGAGCGCGACCTGTTTGCCGACGTCACGGAAAAGCGCGCGAAGGCGATGGCGGCCGGGGATGATCCGGCGGGCCGGGCCGATGCGGAGAACGCGCTGTCGGCGCCCGTCGCGCGGCTGATGGCGGTGGCGGAAGCCTATCCCGAGATGAAGGCGAGCGGGAATTTTGCGGACCTCCAGAAGGAACTGTCCGACACCGAAACCAAGATCGAGATGGCGCGGCGCTTTTATAATGGCGCTGTGCGCGAGTTGAATACGGCCGTGCAGACCTTTCCGGCGAACCTCTTTGCGGGCGTCTTCGGTTTCCGGGAACGGCAGTATTTCGAGATCGAGATCGCGGACCGGGCCCCGCCTAAAGTCGACATGGGCAAGAAAAGCTGATGCTGCGCGCGCTCCTCGCGGCCATCACCGCTTGCCTGTTCGCGCTTTCGGCGGCGGCAGAAGAGAAGGTCAACGCGTTCGATGTGATGATCGCGGTGCAGGCCGACGGTGACATCATCGTCACCGAGACCATTGAAGTGACGGCTGAAGGCAATGCGATCCGGCGCGGCATTTTCCGTGACCTGCCGCGCTACTATGCCGACGACCTCGTCGAAGGCGACAAGCTGCCATACCGGTATGATGTGCGGCGTGTGGAGCGTGACGGGCGCCGCGAGCCTTATGGTACGGAGTCCGATGGCAATGCCTTCCGTATACGGATCGGCGCTGAGGACGTGTTCCTCGACTATGGTGTCCACACCTACGAGATCGAATACGAGGTGAAGAACCAGATCCGCTATTTCGAGGATTATGACGAGCTCTACTGGAACGTCACCGGCAATTACTGGCTGCTGCCGATCGAGACTGCCTCTGTCCGGATCACCTTGCCGGATGGGGCGCGCCGGACGAACAAGTCCGGTTATACCGGCGCGCTTGGGGCGGAAGGGAGCGACTATGTGTTCCGCGAGACGAGCGGCGAGACCATGTTCGAGACGACGCGCCCGCTGAGCCTGCAGGAAGGCTTCACGGTATCGCTGGGCCTCGAAAAGGGTGCGATCGCGCCGCCCTCGATGGGCGATCAGAGCATGCTATGGTGGTTCCGGCACGGCGCGCTCGCGGTCCTGCTCGCAAGTTTCCTGGGGGTTCTGGGCTTCCTGCTGGCCAGTTTCCAGAAGCGCGGGCAGGACCCGCCCATGCCGCCGGTTTTTGCCCGCTATGAACCGCCGGCCACATACTCGCCCGCCGCCGCGCACCACATCTATTATCGCGGGTTCAGGGGCCATACGGCGCTCCTGTCCACCTTGATGAACATGGGTGTGAAGGGGCTTGTCGACATTGATGCCTCTGACCGGAATGCGACCGTCCTTACACGAAAGAGCGCAGACACGGCCCTGCTGACCCGCGAAGACGCCGCGCTGCAGAGGGCGCTGTTTGCCGGAAGCTCATCATTGAAACTGGGCGAGGCCGAGAACGCCGAATTCACATCGGCTTACCAGGCGTTCCAGCAGGCGGTGTCGAAGGCTTATGGCAAGGACTATTTCCGCTGGAATCTCGGCTACACGCTGGCGGCGGGTATCGCGACCCTCATCGCTGTCGCCTTTGCCATTTTCCAGGCGGTCAACTGGACCGGCTGGCATACGCTGGTGCTGCTGGCCTTCGCCGGGATCAATGTCCTGTTTATGTACCTGATGCCGGCGCCGACGCCGAAGGGCCAGGCTGTGCGAGCAGAAATTGCAGGCTTCCGCCTGTATCTCGAGACCGCCGAAAAGCTGCAGATGAACGCGGTCGAACCCGGCAGTGGCGCCCCGCCGCCGATGAGTCTTGCGCGGTATGAGGCATTCCTGCCCTATGCGATGGCGCTGGATGTTGAAAAGCCCTGGACGAAGTTCTTCGAGCGCCAGCTTCCAGACGTGGCAGCGAACTATAGCCCGTCCTGGGGCCATTTCGGCGGTCGCTCGTTCCGCACTGTGGGCGGGATGAATGACGCGTTCGAGTCCAGCATGAACACGGGTGTCGCGAATTCCCTGCCGCAGAGTTCCAGTTCGTCTGGCGGCGGCGGAGGCGGGTCCTCCGGCGGCGGCGGAGGCGGGGGCGGCGGCGGCGGCTGGTAGCTGCTAGTTGCCGAATTTTCCGTGGCGGCCCTTGCCTTCGGCGAAGCGGGCCGCGCCGTCGCGGGCGCTGCCGGCATTGAGGACTTCGAGTCCGCCTTCGAACTCGGCCGTCAGGGCGGCGTCTTCGTGGAGGCTCCACTGGGCGAGGGCGGAGAGGCGGTCGTTTCGCATGCAGAGCTGAGGGAAGGCGGCGAGGTCTTCTGCTAGCTTCAGCGCGCGGGGTAAGGCGTATTCGTCCGGGGTCAGATAATTTGCGAGGCCGATGGCATGGGCTTCGTCGGGGGCGACTTCGCGGCCCGTGAGGATCAGGTCCATTGCGCGTGAGGCGCCGATGAGGCGGGGCAGGCGCACAGTACCGCCGTCAATCAGGGGCACGCCGAAGCGGCGGCAGAAGACGCCGAAGCGGGCGGATGGGGACGCGATGCGCAGGTCGCACCAGAGGGCGAGTTCCAATCCTCCGGCCACGGCATATCCGTCCACGGCGGCGATGACGGGCTTGGAGAGCTGCAGGCGGCTGGGGCCCATCGGGGCGAGGTCGCCGCCGGTATGGGTGGGGTTTCCTTTGCCGCTGGCGACGGCTTTCAGGTCCGCGCCCGCGCAGAAGTTTCCGCCGTCGCCGGTGAGGACCGCGACGCAGGCGGCCTCGTCAGCGTCGAAGGCCTTGAAGGCATCGTAGAGGGCGACGGCGGTATCGTGATCGACCGCGTTGCGCGCGTGCGGGCGGTTGATCGTGATGACACGGATGGGGCCGGAGGTGGAGGTGAGGACGGACATGAAAGCCTCTCTGCTCGCCTGTCCCATTCTGGGGACAGGTTAGCGTGAAAGTTCTTTCATGGCTTCGTCGAGGCCGCCGAGGGTGAGTTCGAACATACGGTCCGGGCCGATCAGCTCACGGATGAGTTTGATCGAGCCGGTGTATTCCCAGGCGCCTTCTTTCGTGGGGTTCAGCCAGACGAAGTGGGGATAGCGTTCGACGAAGCGCTGCAGCCAGATGCCGCCGGCCTCTTCATTCCAGTGTTCGACCGAACCGCCGGCATAGGTGATCTCGTAGGGGCTCATGGTGGCGTCGCCGACGACGATGACCTTGTACTCCGACGGATACTTGTTCAGCACGTCCCAGGTCGGGATGCGGTTGTTCATCCGGCGGCGGTTGTCCTTCCAGAGCCCCTCATAGGGGCAATTGTGGAAGTAGTAGAATTCGAGGTTCTTGATCTCGGATTTGGCGGCGGAGAACAGCTCCTCCATGATCCGGACATAGGGGTCCATCGAGCCGCCCACATCGAGCAGCAGGAGGACGGAGACCGTGTTGCGCTTCTCGGCGCGCATCTCGATGTCGAGATAGCCCTTGCGGGCGGTGTTGCGGATCGTCTGGTCAAGGTCCAGTTCGTCTTGCGCGCCCTTGCGGGCCCATTTGCGCAGGCGCTTCATGGCGAGCTTGATGTTGCGGGTGCCGAGTTCGACCTTGTCGTCGTAATTCTTGAACTCGCGCTTGTCCCAGACCTTCACGGCGCGGCGGTGGCGGGATTTCTCCTGGCCGATGCGCACGCCTTCGGGATTGTAGCCATTCGCTCCAAACGGAGACGTTCCGCCGGTGCCGATCATCTTGTTGCCGCCCTCGTGGCGCTTCTTCTGCTCCTCAAGGCGCTGTTTCAGCGTTTCCATGAGCTTCTCGAAGCCGCCCATGGCCTCGATCTCGGCCATCTCCTCGGGGGTGAGGAATTTCTCGCTCATCTTCTTGAGCCATTCCTCGGGCAGGTCCTGCACGTTCACGGCGTCGGCCAACGTGTCGAGGCCCTTGAAGACGTGGGAGAAGACGCGGTCGAACTTGTCGATGTTGCGCTCGTCCTTCACCAGGGCGGCGCGGGCGAGGTAATAGAATTCCTCGACTTCCATCGCGATGACCTGCTTGTCCATCGCCTCCATGAGGGTCAGGTATTCCTTCAGCGTGACCGGGACTTTGGCGGTGCGGAGTTCGTTGAAGAAATTCAGGAACATGGGGCGTATCCGTGCGGTTTCAGAAGAGAAGATAACCCGCCTGTGGGCGCCTGTCCAAGCTGACGCAGCGAAAACTTCATGCTCATCCTGTGTTCACGGGGGGCCGGATAGGGAAGGCACCATGATCAGGGCGGGTTTTCTTCTGTTGTCAGCCGGGCTTTGGGCCGCGGCGCCGGCCTCGGCGGATGCGTGCCCGGAGGCGCGCGAGGCGCCTTGCATGCTGGAGGCGATCTGGTCGGCGGCTGAGGCCTTGCCCGAAAAGAAGCAGGACCGGGTGAAACCGCTGTTTGCGCCGCTGGCGCTGAAGCTGACCGATCCGAAGGCCAAAGCGGTCTGGGAACTGCGGCTGGGCGATGTGGCGGTGGACGTGGAGGGCACGGACTATGTGCGCCTGACGGCCGCGACTGCGGTTCGGGAATATGGCTGGGAGATGTTCCTGCAGCGCGCCCGCGACGGGCTTGCGCCGTTGCACATGGGGCGGCCGGAGATCATGGGCGCGGCCATCGAATTTGCCCCGGATGCGAAAGAGCGGGAGCGGATCATCGAGTTGATGTTCTCGCTCGCGGGCGCGGCCGAAAGCCGTACGATCAGCGGGATCAGCGTGAATGCGTTCGAGCGGGCGGACTTCGGCCATGTGCTGGCCGAGCGGATGATGCGGGGCTGCGACCTGAAGGCGTTTGACCGGGCGGCGGCGCTGACCGCCGCGCCAAAGTCTTTGCGGTATGCGCTTTGGCGCGCGCGGATTACCGGCGGGGCGGGGGCGCTGGCCGATGATATCCGTGCGGGTGATGGTGAGGATACGAGCCATGTACGCCAGGCGCTGGAGGGGTATGGGGCGGTGCTTAGCCTCGGGTATTGCCCCAAATGACCGGGCACAGATAATCCGCAGCCCTCATTTCCCGCCCAGTCCGGCGAAAGCCGGAACGAGCGCATTCTTGAGTGAGCCGCGCGGGGAGGTAGGGCGGGATGCAATCCCGCCGCAGCCAACGTTAAAGTCAGGCGTGGCGGGATTTCATCCCGCCCTACGTTTTAACCCGCCGGTCCGCGGCGGCCGCCGCCCGAGCTGCCGCCATCGGTGCGGCGGGAGAGGAAGGCGAGGCGTTCGAAGAGGGCGACGTCCTGCTCGTTCTTGAGGAGCGCGCCGTGCAGGGGCGGGGTGAGACGGTCGGGGTCTTTCTCGCGTAGCGTCTCGAGGTCGATGTCCTCGTTCATAAGCAGTTTCAGCCAGTCGAGCAGCTCTGAGGTGGACGGCTTCTTCTTCACGCCCGGGAGTTCCCGCATCGCGTAGAAGGTGGCGAGCGCGTCGCCGACGAGCTTCTTCTTGATGCCGGCGAAGTGGACATCGATGATGGCGCGCATCGTCGGCTCGTCCGGGAACTTGATGAAGTGGAAGAAGCAGCGGCGCAGGAAGGCGTCCGGCAGCTCTTTCTCGTTGTTCGAGGTGATGATCACGATCGGGCGGACTTTCGCCTTCACGGTCTCGTTGGTCTCGTAGACAAAGAACTCCATCCGGTCGAGTTCCTGCAGGAGGTCGTTCGGGAATTCGATGTCGGCCTTGTCGATCTCGTCGATCAGCAGCACGGGGCGCTTCTTGGCGGTGAACGCCTCCCAGAGCTTGCCCTTCTTGATGTAGTTCTTGACGTCCTTGGCGCGCTCTTCGCCCATCTGGCCGTCGCGCAGGCGCGAAACCGCGTCATATTCGTAGAGGCCCTGGTTCGCCTTGGTGGTCGATTTGATGTGCCACTCGATCAGGTCGAGGCCGAGGGATTTCGCCACTTCGACCGCCAGCACGGTCTTGCCGGTGCCGGGCTCGCCCTTGATCAGCAGCGGGCGCTCGAGCGCGATGGCTGCGTTGACGGCGACGCGCAGGTCGTCGGTTGCCACATAATTGGTCGTGCCTTCGAAGCGCATCGGCCCTCGTCCCTCTCACAAACTTGTGACGCCACCATAAGGCCGCTCCGGCGGCGGGCAAGCGCTGACCTGAAGGAAACCCGCTGCAACGCAACATCGAATTAACTTAAGGGAAGGCCGCGTTTATGGTATCCGGAACTGGCCATGCGCAGCGCCACAGAGGCTCAAGCTTCAGCTACGCGCCGCACCTTGCCAGACTGTTCCGGCTGCCCGCCGGAGTGTGCCGGCAAACGTGAAGGACTTATGATCCAATGCCCTCCTGAGACGGGCGCATGGCACTTCTGGCCCCCAGAATCTCGATCGGCAAGGCGTTCTCGCGGCCGCGCCGTCCGGGTAAATTTCTGGCAATCATGCGTTAACGCCTCTGTGCGAATTTGAGACAGTCCGCAGGACGGGATTCAGCGCAGTATGCCACTCAAACTTTCTCTCAAGCCTGGTGAAACCTTCGTCGTGAACGGCGCGGTTGTTCGCAATGGCGACCGGCGCGGCGTGCTGCTGCTGGAAACGCAGGCGCGGGTCCTTCGGGAAAAAGACATTCTCCGCCCAGCCGATGCGGCGACCCCGGCCGGGCGCGCTTACTTTGCCGTAATGCAGATGTACCTGCTCGGCGAGGTGGACGGCCCGCTCTACACGCAGACCGCCGATGCGCTCGCGGGCCTGCTCGCCGACATGCCGGACGCGCATGATGATGTGCTGCAGATCTCGGCCGATGTGGTGGCGGGCGACCTTTACCGCGCGCTGAGCCGCTGCCGGAAACTGATGCCGCCTGCCGATGCCGGTGACGCCTGATGGGCGACGCAAGCACGATGCGGGCGAGCCTGCCGGCCAGCGAAGCCCTGATGGTCAGCGTCGATGAAGCGATCCGGCTTATCGAGGCGGGTAAGGGCGACGGTCTGCGGGTTGATCTCGGCGGCGGGCGTTACGCCTCGGCCGATACGCCGCGCGGCACGGACGGCCTGCTACAGCGGCTGCGCGGCCACAAGATGCTGACGGCCCTCTCGCAGGACGGCGGGGAGCTGTCCCGGCTGAAGCCGCCCGCGACGGAAGTGACCGTTGCCCCTGCGGTGCGGGAAATCCTCGACGCGGCGACGCGGAAAGCGTAAGCCGCCGCGCGCATGACACCAGAACTGATTTCTCTCTTCACGGCCGCGTTCGTGACCTTCTTCGTATTGATCGATGCCCCGGGCGTGGCGCCGATCTTTGCGACACTGACGGCGGGCACGCCCGCGGCCCACCGCCGGAAGATGGCGTTCAAGTCGGTGTTCGTCGCCTCGCTGATCATGCTGTTCTTCGCGTTCGGCGGCGCCTGGCTGCTGGCAGCAATGCATATCTCGCTCGATGCTTTCCGGATGGCGGGCGGGGCGCTCTTGTTCCTGATCGCGCTGGACATGGTGTTCGAGAAACGCACGGAGCGGCGAGAGCACCGGGCCGAAGAAGTGCTGGAAGAGCACAAGAATGATCCGGAACCGGATGATATCTCGGTGTTCCCGATGGGTATTCCGATGATTGCCGGGCCTGGCTCGATTGCCACAGCCATGTTCTACATGTCGGAGGCCGCCAATTGGCAGGAACAGGGCGTCGTGCTCGCCGCCATTGCGCTGAACCTGCTGATCACACTGGTCATTTTCCTGGCGGCCGGGCCGATCGTGCGGCTGATCGGGGCGAGCGTGGCGGGTGCGATCACACGCATCCTCGGCGTGATCCTGGCGGCGCTGTCGGCGCAGCTGCTGATCGACGGTATCCGGGGCGCGTTCAGCCTCGGCTAAAGCGAATCAGGCGCCGATCAATTCGGCCTTCGCCTGGCGGCGCGGGAAGTAGATCCGCACGGTGGATAGCGCGACCCAGAAGAGCAGCATGCCGGCGGCGGTGAGGCTCATGATTTCAAGGAACATCGTGCCGTCCCAGCGCACGCCCGCATCTGCGACGCGCAAGGCGGCATTGCCCTGTTCACGCACGAGGGCGATAGCCTGCGCGCCGCCCGCCTCAGCGAGCAGGCGCGCACGCCGCAGGTCGGTGCCGTCCTCGACAACCGAGAGCAGGGTGAGTGTGGCGGACGGGCTGGTGAGGGCCGCGATCTTGTCGATCTGCTCAAGGTCACTTTCCAGCTTGGCAAGGCCGGCAGGGTCAATCGCCTGCTCAAAAGCTGCGTGCACGCGCTGACCGCGGACATCGGTGGTTGCGAGGCCGCTGAGCGCGTTTTCGAGGGCCGGGGTGAGGACTTCCTGAGGCGCGGCAGCGTTCGTTCGGGCGTCGAGATAGTCCGTAAACGGAATTGTGAGGCGCTTGGAGCGGCTCGCCGACTTGACGATCGAGACGGCCCGGATGTTGCCTTCCGACAGGCCGTCGCTGATGCCCTGCTGGACGCGGCCGATGCCGGTCAGCTTGAAGACGATGTCTTCTGACCTGTCCCCGCCGACCCAGCGCTGCGACATGCCGGCGAGGTCGGCGTAGCTGCCAAGGAGTTCGAAGCGCCAGTCGAGCTGGGCGCGCCCGCCCGCCTGGAGCACTTCGCCGACTTCCTCGCCCGGTGCGGCCACGGCGCGGGGCGCTGCGGTTTCAACGACAGCCGTCGGCGGCGCCGTGAGGGTTTGTGGCAGGCCCATTTCGAGTTCGGCGGCCCGGGCGACGCTTTCCGGCATCTTCTGGAGGGCGGCGCGGATCATGCGCTCCTCCGGGGTGCCGCGCGATTCGGCTTCGGCCCGGGCGCTGACCTGCTTGCCGAGCTCATTGCCGAGCATCCAGGGCGCCGCGAGAAGGTAGCCGCGCAGGGCGTCAGGATCGCGGTCCTCAAGGGCGCGCTGGACCTTGTCCTGCCAGAAGGGAAGCTTGCGGTCGTTTTCCTTGGGGCTCAGTTCCTTGAAGGCTTCGCTCATCCGGTTGGAGGTCTGGTAGATCGCATCGACTGTCGGGGTCTCGGCGACGCCGACGCCGTCATAGGCCTTGCGCACGGTATTGGACGCAATCACGGGCAGGAGGATCAGCAGTGAATTGAACATCACTGCCAGCATCCAGCCAGCCTGTTTCGTGGGTTGCTTGCGTTGTCTGGCCATGCGGGCAGGAAACCGTTGGAAGCGCGGCGGCTACGGGGAGGCTTTCATAGACACTGCGGGGGGAACAAAGATCAAGTGCCGGTCTGCAACTTGCAGTGCGCTTGGCCGCTCAGCTGTGCCATATGGCTCGAATGTTACTTATTTTTGTCGTAAAACCGGCATAAGATCTTGAAACTATTGGGCTAAAGATAACAGTTGGTGAAATTGTACCGAATCGAGGGTCGCTCTATATGGCACGCAAACGAGTCAAGGAGACTGCGGTGAGCATCGATCTTTCAGACGACTATCGCCCCTCCGACGACGAAGAATTCATGAACGAGCGTCAGCTTGCCTACTTCCGGCGTTTGCTCGAAGCCTGGAAGGCGGAAATCCTCGACGGCGCCAAGAAAACCATCAACAACCTGCAGGACGAGAGCGGCTCGCTTCCCGATATCGTGGACCGCGCATCTGCTGAAAGCGACAAGGCCCTCGAGCTGCGCACCCGCGACCGCCAGCGCAAGCTGATCTCCAAGATTGACGCCGCAATGCGCCGGATCGACGACGGCACGTATGGATATTGCGAAGCGACCGGTGAGCCGATCGGCCTGCGCCGCCTCGAAGCGCGCCCCACCGCCACGCTGAGCCTCGAGGCGCAGGAGCGCCACGAGCGCAAGGAACGCACCCTGCGCGACGACTAGGCCTGGCAAAGCTCCAGCCCAAAAACCCGAAAGGCGGCGCCCCCGAAGGAGCGCCGCCTTTTTGTTTATCCATCACATCCCAACGCCTTGGCGGACTCTCAGGGGTTGCCCTTCAGCGATGCGATGACAATGCACCCAACATCCGAATCGCGCCTTACCGGGGCGTGACCGGGGGGTTAAATTCCGCAGATAGTTGTCAATGGCGGGTGGGCCGCCGCTTAACGGTCGTTCCAGACCCTAACCCGCCGTTAACCTGTCAGAGGCGATTAAAGGGCATGACCCGGACTGCTGCCGCGACCTCTGCCGCGCCGGCGCTGCCTGACAGCGCCGATGACGGTTGGGACATGCCCCCGCGCCGGGAAGGGCAGGTGATGGCTGAGATGCCGAAAGGTTTCGTTCCTGCAGACCCTGACCGCCCGCTTCCGACGGGCCGCGGCCTGCTGAGCCCGGCTGAGATCGAGGCTCTGCTGCGCCCGGACCTTTCTGACCTACCGCCCGATCCCGTGCCCGAGACAGCCGAAGCCCGCGCTTTTGGCGATTTCACGGCGGCGCCCGCCGATGCGGGAGCGCAGGACCGCGATTCCGCCCGCCGGCTGGCCGCGCGCCTGTCGATGGCAATGCGCGAGAGCTGCGGCCTGCCGGTGGCGGCACTTGCGAGCGGCACGCGGCGCGCACCGTTCGAGGCGGCGGTGCGCCAGGGTGAAGAGGAACGCGGGCAGGCGATTGCCTGCTTTGCGGCGCCCGGCGGCGATATCGGCGCGATGATGATCCTGTCAGCGGGCCTCGCGCAATTGTTGATCGAGACGGCCTGCGGCGCGCGCTTGCGCCTCGGCGCCGTGCGTCCGCTCAGCCCGATTGACCTCGCCGTCCTTGAGGCTCTGGTTCGTCCTTTGGCACCCGCGATTTCGCCGGACCTCAGTTTTTCATCGCTCGAGACCGATACCGTGTTTGCCGCTTCGATCGCGCCGCCCTCGCAGGCGCTGGCGGCGGACCTGTCGATGCGGATTCAGGCCGACGTTTACCGGGCGCAAGTGATCCTCGTGGCGCCGGCTGAGCCGGTGATGATCTCTGCGCCGCAGAGCCGGGCAACGGGTGTGCAGGGCGCCCTCTCGGTGACGCTGAAGGCGCGCGTGGCGAGCCTTTCTGTACCGCTGTCGCGCCTGTCCGGGCTGAAGCCGGGCTCGACGCTGCTGCTGGGTGTTCCGGCGGACCAGCCGGTCGAGCTGATGTCGGGCACCGAGCCCGGTGTGCTGGCTGCAGAAGCCGAGATCGGCCGCCGCGGCGGGCGCATCGCGCTGCGCATCACGCGTCGCGGCCCGGCGCTCGGGACGCTTATTCGCCCGTCTTGAGGAATTCGGCCTCGATCTCGATGACGACGTCATCGGCGAGAAGGCCCGAATACTTGTCGATACCGAATTCTGCGCGGTTGAGGGGCAGGGTAGCCGAGAAGCCGACGACGTCTGCGCCGCGCAGCCGGTCATAGGCGCTGCCATTCAGGCGGGCTTTCACGATCACGGCCTGGCTCTTTCCCTTGAGCGTCAGTTCGCCGCTGATGTCGGCCTCGGTCTCGCTCGTTAGTTTCAGCCCGAGCGTCTTGAACGAGGCCTGCGGATAGGTCGCCGCATCGAACCAGTCCGGCCCCATCAGTGCGGCGGCGAAGTCCGGATTGGCGATGTTCAGCGAAGTCATGTCCACCACAGCTGTGACCTGCGCCGTCTGCGGCGTCGCGGGATCGCCCGTGAGGCTCGCATCGAAGCGCTCGAAGCGGCCGATATAGGTCGAGTAGCCAAGGTGGTTGATCTTGAACAGGATCGAGGCGTGGGCCGGGTCTAGCTTGTAGTCGCCCGCGGGCACGCTGACGGCGGCGGTCTGGACATCCGGTTTCAGCACGGCGCTGGCGAGCATGTTGCAGCCCGTCAGCGCCAGCAGGGGCGCGGGCCAGAGCCCGATGCAGAGCGCGGCGAGGGCGGGTCTCATGCCTTCTTGCCGGCGAGCCAGGCGTCCACGGTTTCTTCCAGCACCGCCAGCGGCACGGCCCCGTCTCTCAGCACGACGTCATGGAACTCGCGGATGTCGAACGTGTCGCCCAGCTGCGCGCGGGCGCGCTCGCGCAGCTCGACGATCTTCAGCATACCGATCTTGTAGGCCGTGGCCTGGCCCGGCATCACGATATAGCGGTCGATGGCCTTTTCGCAGTCGCCTTTCGGGTTCGGCGTGTTGTCGAGCAGGTATTGGACGGCCTCTTCGCGCGTCCATTTCTTGTCATGGATGCCGGTGTCGACAACGAGGCGGGCGGCGCGCCAGATCTCCATCGCGAGGCGACCAAAGTCCGAGTACGGATCAGCATAATAGCCCATTTCCTTGGGTACCAGTTCCGAGTAGAGCCCCCAGCCTTCGGAGTAGGCGGTGTAGCCTCCGAACTTTCGGAAGCTGGGGATGCCTTGCAGTTCCTGCGCGATGGCGATCTGCATGTGGTGGCCCGGGATGCCTTCATGGAAGGCGAGCGCTTCCAGCTGGTAGGTCGGCATGTCGGCCATGACGTAGAGGTTGGCGTAATAGATGCCCGGGCGGCTGCCATCCGGGGCGGGGCGAGAATAGAAGGCCTTGCCGGCAGACTTCTCGCGGAACGGCTCCACGGACTTCACGACCATGTCGGCTTTCGGGAAGGTGTTGAAGAGTGTCGGGAGGTCGCCCTTCATTTTTGCGATCGCCGCTTCGGCTTCGGCGAGATAAGCGGCTTTGCCTTCCGGCGTTTCCGGTTCGTAGAAGCGCGGATCGGTGCGCATGAACTCGAAAAACTCGGGCAGTGTGCCCTTGAAGCCGACCTCGGTCATGATCGCTTTCATCTCGCCCTGGATGCGGGCGACTTCATCGAGGCCGATCTGGTGGATTTCGTCTGCCGTCAGATCAGTTGTCGTCATCTGGGCGAGGCGCATGTTGTAATAGGCTTCACCGTCGGGGAGCTTCCAGGCGCCGTCATCCCTCGTCGCGGTTTTCTGCTGGCGTTCCAGCTCGGCGACGGCGGCCTCGTAGGCGGGGCCGACCGAGGCGATCAGGGCGGCTGCGGCGCGGGCATTGAGGTCGGCGGCAGCTTCGGCCGTCAGTGAGCCATTGGTGACGAGCGCACCGGTCTTGGTACGGATATCCGCCATCAGCGGGCTGTCGGCGCTGCCATCATCCTTGCCGGAGAAGGGATAGCCGGTGATCACACCGCGCGCATCCGAGAGGACATAGTCAAAAACGAAGGCCGGCGGCTTGATGCTGAGTTCGGCTCCAGCGCGGGCGTTTTCGACATGCTGGCCGAGATAGGGCTGAACGCCGGTGAGGCGGGCGATATAGGCCTCGGCATCGGCGGCGCTGGTAACCGTATGCTGATTGATCAGGAAAGCCGGGATGCCGGACTGGACGCCGAACATCTGGTTGAAGGTGTAGTTATGATTGCGGAAGGGGAAGGCGGCTTCTGCCCGCTCCAGCTCGTACTCGGCGAGACGCCAGGAAAGCTTCGCCTGCGGATCAAGTTTCGCGAAGTCGAAGCTCGCCTTCATCTCGGCGACTTCGGCTCGCTGGATTTCGAGCTCGGCACGCTCGAAAGCCTCGGAAGGGTCGCTCCACTCGTCATAGCGGTCTTTGATGCCGAGATAGGTCTGGCGCATCGGATCACGGGCGACGGCCGCGTCGAATTTCGTCTCGAACCAGACGTTCAGGCGGGCCGATTCGGTCTGCGCCGGCTCGGCCGAAAGGGCGGCATCGGCCGGCTCGCGGGCGGGGGCGGTGCTGCAGGCGGCCGCGGCGGCGAGAAGGGCGAGCGTGAAGGCAGAACGCGTTAGGTACATGAGCCGAATCCTGTTGGTGTTGAAGGCGTGAACCCGCTCATCTTAACTGTTTTTTCGGTTTCGTTAACCATTGGCGTGCGAGAACAGGCTAACCAGGAACGTCCCGTGCGCGCTGCGGTGCGCGGCGGGACAATCGCGCTTCCGGCAGCGGGCCGGGTGAATTGGCGGTAGATCATGAAAAAAGACTCAGAAGCCCTTGATTTGCCTCAGGTCCTCGGATCGGCGGATGACGCGGACGGGTCCGCGGCGATGGCCGCCTCGCGCAAGATCGATCTGCTGCAGCTGGGCTTCTGGGCGTGTCTCCTCCTCTCGATCGCGGCGGCCAGCGTGTCGCTCGTGCGCCCGCATGCGGCCGGCGCGACGGGGTCGATCCTGCTGATCACGATGGCATCCGGCGGGCTTGTGTTCCTGTTGTGGACCGTGCGCGGGGCGGGGCGGTTCATCGGCCTGTTCCCGGAAAAAGGCTCTGCCGCCGCTATCGCCAATGCTTCTGCGCCGCGCTTTCCCTGGATCGAGGCGCTCGATGAAGCCGTGCTCGTGACCGAATCCGGTGGTGCGCCGGTGGCCGCCAACCCGGCGTTTGACGAACTGGCCGCCCTCGCGCTGATGACCGGGGCGAGCGATACCGGCCTTGTGACCGTCGACCGCCTGTTTGGCGCAAGCCCGGGCCTGGCCGCGCCGGTCTACCGTCTGTCGAAAGCCGCCAAGGCCGGCACGCGTCGCCGCGAGCTTCTGCCGCCGGTCGCGCTTGGCCCGGAACAGGTGCCCGCCCAATTTGAAGTCACCGTCTCGCCGCTGCCACGCAGCCGCGTGCTCTGGCGCATCCGCCGGATCGCCGGACAGATTGAGGCAACGGGCGCGGCGGATCTGAAATCGCTTTATGTAGAAGACGCCCCGATGGGCTTCTTCGCGGCCCGCCCGGATGGCACGATCACCTATGCCAACGGCTTCCTGCGCGAGATGCTGGGCCTGCCGGAAACGGCGAAGAATATCCGCCTCGACGACATCATGCGTCCGGAATTCGTGAAGCTACTCGGCCGCGACAAGAAATCGGGCGCGCCTGGCCGGGCCGATATCCAGCTGCGCGCCCGCGACGGCGTTGAAGTGCCGGTGCAGGCGATCACGACGTGGTCTGGCCGGGGCGTTGAAGCGCATGGCCGAACGATCCTTCTGCCAAGCCCGCAGATGCTGAACGGCGAGAGCGACCGGTTTGCGCTGCAGGGCGCCTCGCGCCCGATGCGCGCGGACGGCGATCCGATGTTCGATGACGCCCCGTTCGGCGCGGTGCGTCTCGATGGCGACCGGGTGGACGGCGCCATTATCCTCGATGCCAACCGTGTACTGATGGAACTGACGGGCGGGCGGGCAACGCCCGGCTCGCGCTTCTCGGACCTGTTCATCTCCGACGACGAGGGCCCGAACGCGGCGGCTGCGGCGCTTGTGCAGGCTGTGGACCGTCCGGTCGCGCTGCGCATCGCGGGGCAGGACACTGCGCACGTCAACGTGTTCGTCACACTGAATGCCTCCGGCCGACCATCGGTTGCCTATGTGGTGGATATCTCCGAGCACCGTCTGATGGAGCAGCGCCTCGCACACGGCGAGAAGATGCAGGCCGTCGGCAAGATCGCTGGGCGCATTGCGCACGAGATCAACAACATGCTGCAAGTCACGATGGGCAATTACGAAGCCCTGATGACGCGCCATCCTGTCGGCGATCCGTCCTTTGACAATATCAAGGCGATCCATGAAGCCACTATGCGCTCGCGCGACCTGGTGCGCGGGCTGCTCGCCTATGCGCGCGAGCAGACGTTCAAACGCGAAGTGTTCAACACGACCGACTTCCTCACCGAGTTCTCCATCCTGCTGCGCGGCGTCATCGACGAGCGCATCACCCTGGAAGTGGTCCACGGGCGCGACGTCCCGTGGATACGTGCCGACGTGAGCCAGATCGAGACGGCGATCATCAACCTCGTCACCAATGCGCGCGACGCGATGCTCTCGCACCGCGATGGCGGCAAGCTGCAGATCCGCACGAGCCGCACCACGGCGCGCGACGCGCACGCCAAGGGCTTCGACTATATCGAAGAGGGCGAATACCTGCTCATCGAGGTCGAGGATAACGGCGCGGGCATGCGCAAGGATGTGCTGGACAAGATTTTCCAGCCTTTCTTCACCACCAAAGAAAAAGGCTCGGGCACAGGTCTGGGCCTTGCCACCGTGTTCGGTATCATCAAGCAGTCGGGCGGCTATATCTGTCCGGTCTCGGTCGTTGGCAAAGGCACCAACTTCCACATCTACCTGCCGGCCTCCGAAATTCCTCAGCCCCAGGATCTTGTTGCCGAGCGCAAGCAGGCGATCCGTCCAGTGGACCTGTCCGGGCGCGGCCGCATTCTTGTGATCGAGGACGAGGCAGGCGTTCGCGCGATTGCCGTGAACAACCTGCGGTCTCGCGGCTATGAAGTGGAAGAGGCCGAAGACGGTGAGGACGCGCTCGAGCTCATCAAGTCGAAGCCGGGGCATTTCGACCTCGTGATTTCTGACGTGGTGATGCCGGGCATGAACGGGCCGACGCTTATCAAGCAGGCCCGCGAACAGCTGGGCAATGCGCGCGTCATCTTCATCTCGGGTTATGCCGAGCAGGAACTGGCCAAACAGCTCGATGACCGGGCGGTCTCGTTCCTGCCGAAGCCGTTCTCGATCCGTCAGCTGGCGGAACTCGTGAAGAACGAAATCGGCACACCGCAGCAGGAAGCCGCTTAGCGCGACCAGTGCGCCGCGAGCAGGCCGGCGAATTCCTCGGCGCGCTCGTGGCAGGCCCAGTGACCGGCGCCGCGCGCCACATGTAAGGGCGTGCCCCATTGTTTCGAGAAACGCTCGGCCACCGAAAGGTCCACGAACGGATCGGTCTCGCCCCAGAAGAGCTGGCCGCGCTTTGGCAGCTTCGCGAGATCATCGACCCAGGCGCCCCGGAAACTCAGGCCAAGGGCTGAGCGGTAAAGTTTGAGGATCGACTGGCGCATCGTCTTGTCGATGTGCGGGACTTCCGTCTTGGCGAGGCTCGCGGGCATGCCGCCTTCGACGAGCGAAGGCTCCAGCCGCGCCTTGTTGCGCATGCCCAGCATCACGAGTTCGCCGATGATGGGCGTCGCCCACATTCGGGCTGTGCGGTGGCCCGAGTATTCCTTGTCGATCAGCGCGTTCGTTACGCACCAGCTGGAGACGAGCTCTGGCCGCATCGAGGCGGCGCGCAGGACGAGCAGTGCGCCCCAGTCATGCCCGACGAGATGTACGGGCTCGCCCGCAGCCTCCATCTGTTTCACGAGCCAGCCGGCATAGGCATCCTTAGTGCCGGAAAAACCTTTGGGTACAGGGTTGCCAAACCCGGGCAGGGAGAGGGCGCGGTACACGCCCGGCTCCAGCCCCAGCGCATTGATCAGCGGATCCCAGAGGATGGCTGTGTCCGGCACACCGTGAACGAAGAGGATCATGAGCAGCGCCCTTGGTAACCCACAGCCTATCCCGGCGGGCGCGCGGCGGCAACCAAAGCGCGCCGGCCCGGACCGGCCCGCCAATTTCCCCGATGACACGGCTTGCGGCGGCGCATGGGCTTGTCCAAGGATGCCACTCAACAAACACACTCAAGGGAGACAACCGTCATGAAAACCCGCATCACCGAGATGCTCGGCATCCAGCACCCCATCGTCCAAGGCGGCATGCACTATGTCGGCTTTGCGGAAATGGCCGCGGCCGTCTCCAACGCGGGCGGCCTCGGCATCATCACGGCGCTGACCCAGCGCAGCCCGGCCGATCTTGCCAACGAGATCGCCCGCTGCCGGGACATGACGTCGAAGCCGATCGGCGTGAACCTCACCTTCCTGCCCGCACTCAGCCAGCCGGACTATCCGGGCTATGTGAAGACGATCATCGAAGGCGGCGTGAAGGTCGTCGAGACGGCCGGCAACAACCCGGTCCAGGTGCTCCCGATCCTCAAGGACAATGGCATCAAGGTCGTGCACAAATGCACCGCGGTGCGCCATGCGCTCAAGGCGCAGAATATCGGCTGTGACGCGGTCTCGGTGGACGGCTTCGAATGCGGCGGCCACCCCGGCGAAGACGATGTGCCCAACTTCATCCTGCTGCCGCGCGCGATGGACGAACTCGACATTCCCTTCATCGCCTCCGGCGGCATGGCCGATGGCCGCTCGCTCGTCGCCGCCATGGCGCTCGGCGCCGAGGGCATGAACATGGGAACGCGCTTCATCGCGACGAAAGAGGCGCCCGTGCATGAGAACGTGAAGCAGGCGCTGGTTGCCGCTTCCGAACTCGACACGCGCCTCGTGATGCGCTCGCTGCGCAACACCGAGCGCGTGCTGAAGAATGCCGGCGTCGAGAAACTGCTCGCCAAGGAAAAGGCGCTCGGCGCCGCGCTCAAGTTCGAGGATATCATCGAGGAAGTTGCCGGGATTTATCCGAAGGTGATGAAGGATGGCGATATGGATGCGGGCGCGTGGTCGTGCGGCATGGTCGCGGGCCTGATCTACGACATCCCGACATGCAAGGAACTGATCGACCGGATCATGGCCGAGGCAGAGGAAATCATTTCCAAGAGGCTGGCGCGCACACTGGTCAACTGACGCGGGGCGCCGTGTTCCCGGTCTGATCCAGCGGCGTTAACCCTCGTTTTTGAACCTTCGGAATTCCCCTGTGAGGCAGGGGCAATTCGCCTGTCAGGTGTGGACAAGGCTGTTTCGTTCCGATCATGCTCCAAGGGAATCGGTTTAAGGCCCTCCCATGGACCCTATCATGACGTTTGGAACGCTGGCGCTCGATGCCCTGCACCTGGTTTTTCTGGTGCTGGCGCTGGGCCTCGGCTTTGCCTGGTGGCAGCTGAAGCAGACCTCGCACGCGGCAGCAGCGATGAGCGCTGAAAAGTTGGAGGCAGCACTGACAACTTTGGCGCATCGGGAACAATGCATTGCCACGGTTGAGGCTGCAGCTGCTTCGGTCAGTACGGAACTAAGCGAGACGAAAATGGCGCTCGCGGTCGCTCTCTCGCGCAGCGAAGAAGACAAGGCTCACTTTGCCGACGTTGCTCAGAAAGCGGTCAGAGAGGCTCATGGTCAATTCTTGGAACGCGCCGATGAACGTTTCGGCAAGTTGGTAGAGCCGATAGGCAAATCATTCGAGAAGTTCGAGGCCAAGGTGGAGGAGTTGGGCAAAGACAGATCCGCACTCCAGCAGCAACTCAAGACCACCGAAACTTGGCTGAAGGACAATAGAGAGGCCACCAGCAAGCTTGTGACAGCACTTTCTGCTCCGAAGGGCGGCGGTCAGTGGGGCGAGGAATCCCTAAAGCGTTGTCTCGACTATGCTGGACTGAAGGAAGGCGTTGACTATCAAGTACAGGTCTCGATGGAGGGTGATCGGCCAGATGCGCTGATTTATCTCCCGGGCGGCCGAACAATTGTCATAGACGCAAAGGTTTCAGCAGCTGAGTTCTTGCTGGCGTCGCATGAGCCCGATGAGACGCTGCGAGCCCAGCATCTAAAATCGCACGCCGCACACGTGCGTCAGAATATGAAGCGTCTTGCCGACAAAGCTTATCAAAAGCGCATCAAGGAAACAGCGGATTTCGTCGTCATGTACATCCCCGGCGAGAACATGTTCTCCTCCGCATTGGCTAATGATCCGGCGCTGTTTGAAGATGCGTTTCGCAGTGGAGTTGTCATTTCTTCGCCCAGTAATTTGGTTGCCCTCGCCAAAACGATAGCTCTGGGTTGGCAACAAGAAGCCATCGCCAGGAATGCTCAGGAAGTGGCTGACCTCGGCAAGGAGTTGTACGCGGCCCTAACCGTTTTCGGTCAGAAGGTGCAGACCTTGGGAACAAACCTTGAGAAGTCTGTGAAGTCATACAATGACTTCGTCGGTTCGCTCGAAGGCAATGTGATGCCAAAAGGCCGCAAATTCAAAGAGTTGGGGGCCATCAAGGACAACACAGATATCAAAGGGCTTGTGGAGATTGAAACCTCTGCCCGGATGCTGAGAGTCGGCCGGGACATCCGGCTGGATGTGCTGGACGCTGAGGAGATCAGCGAGTAACGCCCCGTTGACGCCTGCGTAAGGCGTGCATATTTGACCCATATGGCCATCCGCGAAATCCTTACTGTCCCCGATCCACGCCTGAAAGAGGTGTCGAAACCCGTTGCGGGGCTCGTCACGGACGAGCATCGCGCGCTGATGGATGACATGCTGGAGACGATGTACGCCGCGCCGGGCATTGGCCTTGCCGCGATCCAGATCGGCGTGCCGCTGCGCATCATCGTGATGGACCTCTCGAAAGAGGGCGAGGAACGCGCGCCGCGCTGTTTCGTGAACCCGGAAATCCTCGAGATGGCCGGCGAGAACAAGCCGTACGAAGAAGGCTGCCTGTCGGTGCCGGATATCTTCGACGAGGTGGAGCGCCCCGCCCGCTGCCGGCTGCGCTACCTCGACTATAACGGAAACCCAGTCGAGGAATGGGCCGAGGACCTTTACGCGGTCTGTATCCAGCACGAGATGGACCATCTCGAAGGCACGCTGTTCATCGATTACCTCTCGCGCCTGAAACGCCAGCGCGCGGTCGACAAGGTGAAGAAAGCGAAACTCCGCGCCATCCGCGAGGACGCGAACTAGGCTTGCTTCCCAACCGCGGCGATTGCCGATAGATCGGCGTCCATGACCCAGCCCCTTCGCGTCGCCTTCATGGGAAGCCCCGGCATTGCGCTCGGCGTGCTCGAAGCGCTCATCGCGGCGGGCCACGAAATCGCCTGCGTCTATTCCCAGCCGCCGCGCCCTGCAGGCCGGGGCCAGAAGCTGACGCAGACGCCGGTACACGCCTTTGCCGAAGCCCGCGGCCTGGAAGTGCGCACGCCGAAATCGCTGAAGAAGGCTGAGGAGCAGGCGGCCTTCGCCGCGCTGAACCTCGATGCTGCCGTGGTCGTTGCCTACGGCCTGATCTTGCCGCAACCGATCCTCGATGCGCCGCGCCTTGGCTGTCTCAATATGCACGCCTCCATCCTGCCGCGCTGGCGGGGCGCGGCGCCGATCCAGCGCGCGATCATGGCGGGGGATACCGAAACAGGTGTCGATGCGATGCTCATGGAAGCCGGGCTCGATACCGGCCCGGTCCTTGCGTCCGTCCGTACACCGATCACGCGCGAGGATACTGCCGGAACCTTGCACGACCGGCTCGCGGCGCTGGCGGCGGAACTTGCGCCGCGCGCCCTAGCCGGTCTGGCGGATGGCAGCCTCAAGCCTGCCACGCAGATCGAGGATGGCGCGACCTATGCCCACAAGATCACAGCGGATGATCAGCGCATCGACTGGTCGAAGCCGGCCGCCGAAGTCGATTGCCGGATCCGGGGGATCGCGCCCGCGCCCGGCGCCTGGTGCGAGGCCGATTTCGGGCAGGGCCCGGTTCGTCTGAAGCTGATCTTCAGTGAGTTGACGGACCTCCGAAATCCGGCGCCGCCCGGCACGCTGCTGGATGACCGGCTCGCGGTGGCCTGCGGCGATGGCCGCGCCGTGCGCCTGGTCAAGCTCCAGAAGCCCGGCGGCAAGCCGCTGGACGCGCGCGAATTCCAGGCGGGCACGCCGCTCAGCGCAGGCAACCTGCTGGCATGATCCACTTCTGGACCCGTCTTGCAAAACCCGAAGACCGCGATTCCATCTCTGCGCTTAATGACGCGGCCTTTGGCGGCCTCGACGAATCCCGCATCATCCGGCAACTTCAGGCCGATGGTGACAGCCTCCTCTCGCTCGTCGCTGAGAATGACGCTGGCCTCGCCGGGCATATTGAATTCTTCCGTATCCTGATTGACGGTCAGCCGGTTGGCGCCGGGCTCGGGCCGATGAGTGCAAAGCCCTGCCTTCAGAAATCCGGCATCGGCAGTTACCTGATCCGCACAGGGCTCGAGGAACTGGAAGACCTTGGCGAAACCATCGTGTTCGTGCTCGGCCACGGCACCTACTACCCGAAGTTTGGCTTCGAGGCGGAGACGGCCCGGCCTTTCAAGGCGCCCTGGTCGGGCCCGCACTTCATGGCGATCCGGCTTGCGCCTGGCGCCCCCGCCTCCGGCACGCTCACCTATCCCAGTTCATTTTCTGGCTGAAAGGCCCTTCGCATGCAGATTTCCCCCGTCGAACTCCTGGGTCTTGTGGCCGGGTTTTTTGGAACCTTCGCCGCTGCGCCGCAGGCGCTGAAGATTATCCAGACGCGGCAGGCGCGGGATGTTTCGCTGGTGACGTACCTCTTCGCCATGACTGGCGGGATACTTTGGGGCGTTTACGGCTGGGCGGTGGACTCGCTCAGCATCGTGTTCTGGAATGGTGTCTCGCTTCTGATGTGCGTCTCGATCATCTGGCTAAAGCTGCAACATTCCAAGCCGGAGAGTTGACCCGCACGCGCCGGACTGGCAGCGCCAGAGCATGCCCCGTTACAAGCTCCTGATCGAATATCACGGCGGCCCCTATCAGGGCTGGATGAGGCTGCCGGGCATTCCAACCGTACAGGGCGCGCTTGAAGAGGCGGCCGCGAAAATCGAAGGCGCGCCGGTCGAAGTCATCGGCGCCGGGCGCACCGATTCCGGCGTGCATGCGACGGGGCAGGTGGCGCATTTGGACCTTACCCTCGGACGGCCGGAGAAGATCGCCGACGCGCTCAACTTCCACCTGCGCCCACACCCGATCGCAGTGCTGAAGGCCGAACCCGTGGGCGATGATTTCCACGCCCGGTTCAGCGCTGCCGCGCGCCACTACCGCTACGTGGTGATCAACCGGCGCGCCGATCTCGCTCTGGAGCGGGGCCTTGCCTGGCGCATTCCGTCGAAGCTCGACGCCGCGGCCATGCAGGCTGGCGCGCAGCACGTTCTGGGCACGCATGATTTCTCGACCTTTCGCGACACGGGCTGCCAGGCGGCGAGTCCGGTTAAGACGCTCGACCGGCTGGACGTTGCCCGCCTCGGCGACCGGATCGAGATTACCTGTACGGCCCGGAGTTTCCTGCATCGGCAGGTACGCTCATTGGTGGGCAGTCTTGTGGAAGTCGGGCGAGGCTTTCAGCCTCCGGAGTGGATGCACGAGATTCTGTTGGCTGCAGACCGCACGGCCTGCGGCCCGGTGGCGCCGAGCGATGGTTTGTTTCTGGAGCGCGTGGATTATCCCGGTTCCGCCTGACGCGAAGGCAATCTTTGCCGGCCGTCCAATCAGGCTTAGCCTCCCGGTCAAACGATCAGGGAGGATATCAACATGGCCATCGATTTCACGATTCCGGACGACGCCAAGGAAGTGCGCGAGCGCGTGCGCCTCTGGGTGCAGAACGAGTGCTTGCCCGCCGAGAAGGAAATGGCCGCCGGCAAGGCCTACAAGACCGTGCTCAAGGAACTTCGCAAGAACGCCCGCGCGCAGGGCCTCTGGCTTCCCTTCATCCCGGTCGAGCATGGAGGCATGGGGCTGGGGCCGCTCGCTAACGCGCTGGTGCAGATGGAACTTGGCCATAGCCATCTCGGCGCCCTGTCGATGAATTCTCAGGGTCCGGACGATGCGACGATGTTGACCCTGCTCGCCCACGGCACCGATTTCCAGAAGGAGAAGTATCTCAAGCCTCTCTTCAACGGCGACAAGCGCATCTGCTACTCGATGACCGAGAAAGCCGCCGGCGCAGACGCCACCGGCATGCAGACGACCGCGGTGAAGGACGGCAAGGGCAATTATGTGCTGAATGGTGAGAAGTGGTTCTCAAGCGCCGCCACGGCTGCTGACATTGCTGTCGTGATGGCGAAGACCAATCCGGAAGCGCCGCGCCACCAGCAGTATTCGACCTTCATCGTCGAGTTGCCGAATCCCGGCTACAAGATCCTCCGCGACATACCCACAATGGCCGTACACGGAAAGCACTATGCCGAAATGGGCGGCGGGCATGCCGAGGTGAAGATCGACAACCTGATCGTTCCGGAAGAAAACCTGCTCGGCGGCGAGGGCATGGGCTTTGCGATGGGCCAGCACCGCCTCGCCTATGGCCGCCTGCGCCACGGTATGCACAATGTGGCAATGGCCCAGCGCGCGCTTGATCTGGCCACGGAGCATGTCACGAAACGCACGACCTTCGGCAAAGGCCTGGAAGATCGTCAGGGCGTGCAGTTCATGCTAGCCGATTGCGCCAGCAAGATCTATATCGCGCGGCTTATGCTGATGCACATCGCCTACAAGGCCGAGAATGGCATGGACATCCGGCAGGAGAACGGCATCGCCAAGGTCTACCTCGCCAACATGGTGCATGACGTGGTTGACACCGCCATCCAGCTGCACGGCGCGCTCGGCTATTCCCTCGATACGCCGCTCGCGGCCTGGTACACGCACATCCGCTCCCAGCGCCTCGTCGACGGGCCGGACGAAGTGCACAAGTGGATCACCGGCAAGAACGTCATTCGAGCCTTCAAGAAGGATGGCACCACGGCGGCAGCGGCGGGCGGTGATCTCCTCTAACGCCGCTTCCGGAACATGCTTCGCAGCAGCGGCATCTGCCACATCACGAAGCCCGTCATGGTCAGAATCGGGAAGATGACCCAGCGCGTCGCGTCCACGAAGAAGGGGTTCTGCGTCAGCGGCGTGTAGACATAGGCGAACAGGATCATCGCGCCGGTGATATGGCTCCAGCGCAGGATTTCCTTGGTATAGCTCATGGATGGGCTCCGGGCAGTTTCGCGGCAGAGCGAAGCTGCCCGAACTACCCGGCCAAGGCAACGGGGCGGCGATGGACACCGGCGTCCGCCCGGCCTAGCCTGGCGCCATGATCAAGCTCACCTTCTGCCTGCGCCGCCTGCCGCATCTAAGCCGCGAAGAGTTCCAGCACTACTGGCTGGAAAGCCACGCGCCGCTGGTGGCCGCAAGGGCAAAGACGCTGGGCATCGTGAAGTATGAACAGGTACATGCCGGGTTGGACGCCCTCAATACCGGCATCCGCGCGTCCCGGAATGCGCCGGAACCCTATGACGGGATTGCCGAAATCTGGTTCGAGAGCGAGGCAGCCATGGCAGCGGCCGGGCAGAACCCCGGCGCGGCCGAGGCGGCGCGGGATCTTCTGGAGGACGAGCGCAAGTTCATCGACCTGGAAAACTCGCCCCTCTGGCTCAACCGGGTGCACACGATTGTCGGCTAGTGCGGCGCCCTGCCCATAGGCGCCGCCTCCAAACCTGCTATCTTGGCGCCCGATGACCGCCTCGCCGCCCCCCCCGCCCAGCCTCCAAAGCTCTGCCCACCGGACCCCGGCCTCGCGCCGCCCGGGCCGCTGGCGCATTGCCGATATCATCGACGGGCGCGCCCTGCGGGTGAAGTTGACGGCGGCGGCGCTGGACAATATTTCGAACCCCTCGGCAGCCCGCAAGACCGCGCTCAACCTGCTGCACGGCGCGATGTTCCGCGGCCGGCTGATTGCCCAGGAACGGTTGCAGCAGGGCGCCGACGGGCTCGACACCGCAAGGCTGCTGGCGGCTGTGCAGGACGAAGTCATCCACGCGCTCTATGATTTCACGGTCACGCACGTCCACCGCGCCTCGAACCCCACGGCGGCCGAGCGCCTCGCGATTGTGGCGACCGGCGGATATGGCCGCGGCGTCATGGCGCCGTCCTCGGATACGGACCTTCTCTTCTTGCGCGCCTACAAGGCCAGTCCGCATACGGAAAGCGTGATCGAATACATGCTCTATGCCATCTGGGACATGGGCCTCAAGGTAGGCAACGCCTTCCGTACACCGATCGAGTGCGTGAAGCTCGCCCAGGACGATGTGACCATCAAGACCAGCATGCTGGACGCGCGTTTCATTTGCGGCGATGAGGCCCTGGCGAGCGAGATGACCGCGCTGTTCGACCGCGAGGCCGTGAAGGGCAAGGATGCCAAGTTCATCGCCGACAAGCTCGCCGAGCGCGATGCCCGCCATGCCCGCACGGGCGATGCACGCTATGTGGTCGAGCCGAACCTCAAGGAAGGCAAGGGCGGACTACGCGACCTGCAGACGCTCTACTGGATCGTCAAGCATATGTATGGCGGTGACCGGCTGGAAGATGTGATGCGCGCCGGCCCGTTCACGGAGCATGAATACGCGGTGTTCATCCGCGCCAGCCGGTTCCTCTGGACCGTGCGCTGCCATATCCACTTTGTCACCGGCCGCGCTGAAGATCGCCTGAGTTTTGACCTGCAGCCCGAGATTGCCGCCCGCATGGGTTACCGTGACCGCGAGGGGCAACAGGGCGTCGAGCGTTTCATGAAGCGCTATTTCCTCGTTGCGAAGGATGTTGGCGGGCTGACGCGCATCCTCGCCGCCAAGCTCGAAGCCGAGCACAAGAAGAAGCCGGAGGGCCTGCGCCGGTTCCTGCCCGTCCGCCCGCCGCAGCCGCTGCCGGAATCGGGCTTCATGATCGAGACCGGCCGCATCAGCATTACCGATGACAGCGTGATGGCCAGCGATGCGCTGAACACGCTCCGTCTGTTCACCATCGCCCGGCGCGAAGGCAAGGATATCCATCCTGCGGCCTTGACGGCGCTGACGCGCAATCTCCGCACCCTGACGGACGCCGTGCGCGAGACGCCGGAAGCGCAAAGCCTGATCCTCGACTCGATCCTCGGCGGCACAGATCCTGGCCTGACGCTCCGGCGCATGAACGAGGCCGGCGTGCTGGGCCGCGCGATCCCGGAATTCGGCACGATCGTCGCCCAGACGCAGTTCAACATGTATCATCACTATACGGTCGATGAGCACACGATCCGCGCCGTCGAGACGATTGCCGACCTGGAACATGGCCGCGGCAACATCGCGCCGCTCGCGCATGAACTGTTCAGCCAGCTCGAGAACCGCCGTGCGCTCTATCTCGCCATGCTGCTGCACGATACCGGCAAGGGCAAAGGTGACCAGCAGCTGGCCGGTATGGTCACGTCCCGCCGCGCCTGCCAGCGTCTCGGCCTGCCAGATGAGGAAACCGATCTCGTCGTCTGGCTGGTAGGCCATCACCTCGAGATGAGCGAGACGGCGCAAAAGCGCGACATCTCGGATCCGCGCACCGTCGTGAAGTTTGCGCGCCTCGTCGGCTCGTTGGAACGCCTGCGCTTGCTCTACATTCTCACGGTTGCCGATATCAAGGCGGTCGGCCCGGCGGTCTGGAATGCCTGGAAGGGCCAGCTGCTCGCCGATCTCTACCACAACACGGCGGCCGCCTTGCGCGGCGGGCGGACGGACGAGGCGGGGGTTCAGGGCGAACTTGAACGCCGCGCCGAGAATCGCCGCGCCGCGCTTGTCGACCGGCTCGGCGCGCTGCCGCCGTTGCTGCTGGAACTCGAGACTGCGTACTGGACGGGCTTCGACGAAAGCGACATCGCCTGGCATGCCGGCGCGCTCGCGAAGGGCGGCGATGTCGTCACCGCGCGCATTGCGCCGGAAGCGGGCGCGGTGGCGCTGCTCGTCTCAGGCAAGGACCGTCCTGGCCTTTTCGCAGATCTCGCCGGCACGCTGGCCCGGCTTGGCGCCAACATTGTCGCGGCGCAGGTGTTCACCTCACGCGGCGGGCGCATCGTGGACGTGTTCATGCTGCAGGATGTTCGGGGCCTGCCATTCGGTGAGGGCGATGCGCAGCGCCTTGCCGCGCTCGAAAAGGCGATCCGCGCGGCGCTGGAAGGAAACCCCGCCAAGGGCGGCTTCAAGTCCCGCACCAGCCGGCGCGAGGCAGCCTTCCTCGTCCAGCCATCCGTGCAGATCCATGACGACATCTCCGCCGACTGCACCGTGATCGACCTTGCCGCCCGCGACCGGCCCGGCCTGCTGCATGAAGTCGCCGAAGTTCTGGCCGATCTGAAATTGTCGATCCACTCGGCGCATGTCGGCTCTTATGGCGAACGGGTGTTCGACGCCTTCTATGTCCAATCCGGCACATCCGCGGGGCACCTGACGCAGGACCGCAAGGAAGTCGTCAAGGAACGGCTGATGGCGGTGCTGTCTGCCGAGGAGCCGGACGGCCCGCAAACCCCGGCAAGGAAGCTCAAACGCTCCCGCGCCGTGGACAGCTTCTGAAAATTCGGGAAAAGCGGACACCATGAGCCTTGTTCGCAACACTGCCGTCCAGGCGTCCCTGACATTTCTGAGCCGGATGCTCGGCTTTGCCCGTGATGTCATCCTCGCTGCCAAGATCGGCGCCGGGCCGGTCGGCGATGCCTGGGTCACGGCCCAGCAGCTTCCGAATCTCTTCCGGCGTATCTTCGCGGAAGGCGCCTTCTCCTCCGCCTTCGTGCCGACTTATGCCCGCACGCTTGAAGCCGAAGGGCCGGAAGCCGCGCGCGCGGTGGCGGACGACGCGATGAAAGTCCTGTTTGCCGCGACCGCGGCGCTGACGATCCTCGCGCAGGTCTTTATGCCCATCGCGCTGATGGCGCTGCATTCGGGGCAGGCGGACGACGCGGAAAACTACGGCCTCGCCGTTCTGCTCACGCGCATCACGATGCCCTACCTCACGTTCATGGCGATCGCGGCGCTGCTGTCGGGCGTGCTGAACACTTACGAGCGGTTCATTCTTTCGGCGGGCGTTCCCACCCTGCTCAATCTCTGCCTCATTCCGGCAGGCCTCCTCGGCACAACCCCGCAGGAGACAGCCCTCTATGCCGCCATCGCGATCTTCATCGCCGGCTTCCTTCAGGCCGCTGCCCTGTGGTGGGGCGTCTCGCGCCAGAAGGTAAAGCTTGGTCTGATCGGTTGGCCGCGCCTCACGCCGGCTGTGAAGAAGGTCCTGCTGCTCGCCGTGCCCGGCACGATCGCCGCCTCGGGCACGCAGATCAACATTCTCGTGAGCCAGTCGCTCGCGAGTTACGAAGACGGCGCCAAGAGCTGGCTCTACGCCGCTGACCGGCTCTACCAGCTCCCGCTGGGCCTCGTCGGGGTGGCGGTCGGCGTCGCCATCCTGCCGCGCCTCAGCCGGGCGGCCCGGGCCGATGACACGGCCGCCGGGGCGCGGACGATCGATGAAGGTCTCGGCCTTGCAATGGCGCTGACCTTTCCGGCTGCAGCGGCCTTGATGGCGGCGCCGGTCTTCCTGATTGACGCTTTTTTCGTTCGCGGTGCTTTTCTGCCGTCTGACGCTGCGGCGGCCGGCGCCGCCCTGTTCCACTTCGCCTGGGGCGTTCCCGCTTTCGTACTGATCAAGGTTCTCGCGCCGCCTTACTTCGCACGCGAGGATACCAAGACGCCGATGCGCTTTGCGCTCATTTCAGTCGTCGTGAACACGCTTCTCGGCGCCGGGCTTTTCTTCTGGCTCAAGCAATCCGGCCAGCCGGGCTTTCCCGGTGTCGCCATGGCGACCAGCGCGGCGGCTTGGGTGAATGCCGGCCTCCTGGCGCTGACCCTCGCGCGACGCGGCTGGTATCGGCCGGGCCCGCGTCTCGTGTCCGGCCTCGTGCGTGCCGCGCTCGCCTCGCTCATCCTGACGGCCGCGATCTGGTTGATGCTCTGGCAACTCCCCGCCATCCAGACGGCCCTTTTCGGCTCCAAAGCGATCGCGGCCGCCGTCATCGTGCTCGCCGGGACGTTCATCTACGCCGTGGCCGCCCTGCTCACCGGCGCGCTCAGGCTGAGCGACGTCCGGCAGGCTTTGCGGCGCTGATCAAAAAGGCTAAACGCCCCGGACCATGACTGACACGCCCCCCGCCTATACCGGCCCGAAACGGGTATTCTCCGGCATCCAGCCGACGGGAAACCTGCACCTTGGAAACTATCTCGGCGCCCTGAAAAAGTTCGCCGACCTGCAGGCCGAGGGCCATGACTGCATCTTCTGCGTCGTGGACCTGCACGCTATCACGATGCCCGTCGAGCCCGGCGCGCTGATCGACCAGACCCGCCAGATCGCCGCCGCCTTCATGGCCGCCGGTGTGGACCCGGCCAAGTCGGTCATCTTCGCGCAGTCCTCTGTGCTCGCGCATGTCGAGCTTGCCTGGATCTTCAACTGCGTCGCCCGCATGGGCTGGGTCGAGCGGATGACCCAGTTCAAGGACAAGGCTGGTAAGGACGCCGAGCGCGCCTCGGTCGGCCTGTTTACCTATCCGGTGCTCCAGGCCGCCGACATTCTGGCTTACAAAGCCACGCATGTTCCTGTGGGTGAAGACCAGAAACAGCACCTCGAACTCAGCCGCGACATCGCCGAGCGCTTCAACCGTGAGTACGGGGTGCCCGGATTTTTCCCGCTGCCTGAGCCGATGATCAAGGGCCCCGGTGCCCGGATCATGTCGCTCAAGGACGGCACGAAGAAGATGTCGAAGTCTGATCCATCGGACCTCTCCCGTATCAGCCTCCTGGATGACGCCGATGCCATCTCGAAGAAGATCAAGAAGGCGACCACCGATGCCGGTGTGATCCCGGCGACGCCTGAGGAAATGAAGGGCCGCCCGGAACTCGAAAACCTGGTCGGCATCTATGCCGCGCTGTCCGGCCGCACCGTCGAGAGCGTGCTGGCCGAGTTTGAGGGCAAGGGCTTTGGCGTGTTCAAGCCGGCACTGGCCGATGTCACCGTCGCTCACCTCTCCCCGATCACCACGCGCTACCGCGCGATTCTCGCCGACCCTGCCGGGATCGACCGGGTGCTGGCCGACGGCGCCGGGCGCGCCAATGCGGTTGCCGCACCGATCATGGACGAGGTCCGCCGCGTCGTCGGCTTCTGGAGGCCGTGAACCCCTGCGACCGCGCGGGGGCTTGCCGAAGGGCGGGCCGGCTGCACATTCTCGTCCCTACACCCTCGGAGACCCTCTCATGCGCTTCCTCACCCCGCTGATCCTGCCGACCGTCCTCTTCCTGGCCGCTTGCGGCGCCGCTGCGCCTGTCGCCGAAGGCGAGACCGTCATCGAGGTCCGGGATGCCTTCATTGTCGAACCGCCCGCCGGGCGCGATCTCACCGGCGGCGGCCTGACGGTCAGTGTGCAGGGCGAGCCCGTCACACTGATCGGTGCCCGCACGGCCGCCGCCCGCAAGGTGGAGCTGCACACAATGTCCATGGAGGGCGGCATGATGCAGATGCGCCAGGTCGAAAGCTTCCCGGTCACCGAAGCCGCCCCGCTGGTGCTCGAACGGGGCGGGAATCACCTGATGCTGTTCGGCGTTGGCCCGATCGAATCAGGCTCTGCGGTGGATGTGATTCTGACGTTCACGGACGAATCCGGCAGCGAGATCGAAGTCACGACCCAGGCTGAAATCGTGCCACCTGCAGGTTAACAGAGGTTAACGAACGGGCGACTGGCGATTTATCAGAAATTTCATGCTGTCCGCCCTGTTCTTGCCACGCTGATGCCAGCATATTCGCCGCAACATGAAATCGACGACATCATCGGCTCAGGACAGGCGCAAACCCATGCCCGCACGCTCGGCTGCAGCGAAAGTGCCCAAAGCCTACGAGGAAGATGTCCGCAAGAAGGTGCGTCCCGCGCCTGCGACCTCGTCTGAGCATTTCGTGTCGCTCGACCATGCCGAGCCGAGCCCGATCATGCTCAGCGCGCAGAAGGTCTGGCGGAGCATCGTAGCCTTGGTGAAGGTGTCGCTCGTTCTGGGCGTCCTCGGCGCCTATCCCGCCGCCGTTGTCCTCTCGAGCGCGATCGACGATACCCCGATTGTCTTCCCCGACAGCCAGCCCTGGACCGTGCCGGGTGTGGGCGTCGCTAACTACAAGATCGCCCGCGAGATCGCGGGCACCGGCATTGCGGCCGACCGTCCGGTCTGGCATCCGCAGGCCCGTCTGACCGCGCTGCCCGCCTGGCAGGAGGCGACATTCTCGGGCCTCTCTGAATACGTGAAGACGCTGTCTGAAATGACCGGCACCGCCACTGGCCCGGACAATGACCTCGCCGCGGCTGCAAACCTGCTGACGCCGGTGCCGGGCGAGGCGGTGCGCACGCGCGTGGCGACTGCCGCTCAAGCCCTTAACACCTTCGACACGCGCGCCTCGCGCGGGCTCGCGCTGCGCCCCCTGCCAGAGCAGACGCTGCCGATGGAATTCGCCCTGTTCGCAGCCTGGGCCAGCGAGGACCGGGCCGCCCTGTCAGACCGGATCCATGCCGAGCAGGACGCCTGGCCCGCCAGCCGCGAAGACATCGCCGCCTTCTACGCCGCCAAGGCCCGTGCCCACCTTGCCCATGAACTGATCGTGGCGGGCAAGGCGCGCGCATTCGGCATCACCGCCGATACCGAGCTGGCCCTGCAGCTCGCCCGCGCCGAAGCCGGCTGGAAGCGGGCGGCCGAACTGAAGCCTATCTTTGTTTCCAATCAGAGCGGCTCTGAGGCCTTCCTGCCAAACCACCTCGCGACCATGGCTTATTACCTGGTCGAAGCCGAAGAAGCCTCCGCGGAACTGGCCGTGCGCCTCGCTCCGCCGCCTCCGCGCGTGGAGGATGTGGCCGCCGCCACTACGACCGAGACGGCAAGTCCCGTCGTCGCCGAGACCGCTATCCCTTGATCTGACCGCCTCGCCGGGCCATGTCTGGCTCCAGACAGCGAGGCGCCATGTTCATCCAGACCGAACCGACCCCGAACCCCGATACGGTCAAGTTCCTGCCCGGCCTTCCGGTGGCAGGTTTCTATGGCCCGTTCGATTATCCGGACGCCGCGAGCGCGGGCTCCAGCCTGCTCGCCCGCGCGCTGTTCAAGGTGGACGGGGTGGACCGCGTCTTCCTCGGCGCGGATTTCGTCTCGATCAGCAAGGCGCCCGCGCGCGACTGGAAACACGTGAAGCCGATGGTGCTAGCCGCCATCATGGACCATTACATGGCCGGCCTGCCGGTCGTGGACCCCGATGGCGCGGCGGCCGACGATGAGCCCGTCTATGAGGGCGAGACCGCCGAGGTCGTCAACGAGATCAAGGAATTGCTGGAAACCCGCATCCGTCCCGCCGTGGCGCAGGATGGCGGGGACATCACGTTCCGCAGCTTCGATGCCGCAACCGGCGTGGTGCACCTCACCATGCGCGGCGCCTGCGCGGGCTGTCCGTCATCGACCCAGACCTTGAAGATGGGCATCGAAAACATGCTGCGCACCTACGTGCCCGAAGTCACCGCCGTCGAGGCCGTGATCTGAGTCTCCTGCGCGCTGCGCCTTGCGTTCCCGCACTCCCAAAAGGACCCTCCGATGGCTCATCCCGTCAACGACCACGCCCTAGACGTCATCTTCCGCGACGCGCGCAGCCAGAACGGCTTCCTCGAGAAGGATCTGCCCGAAATCCTGATCCGCGCGGTCTATGACCTGACCAAGATGGGCCCGACGAGCGCCAACTGTTCGCCCGCCCGTTTCGTTTTCTTGCACACGCCCGCCGGCAAGGAACGCCTCCTGCCGCTGATGAGCGAAGGCAACCGCGAGAAGACCGCGCAAGCGCCCTGGACCGTCATCATGGCGCACGATCTCGGCTTCCAGGAAAAGATGCCGAAGCTGTTCCCGCACAATCCGGGCGCCAAGGACTGGTTCAATCACAACCGCGACGAGACTGCCTTGCGCAACGCCACGCTGCAGACCGCGTATTTCCTGATCGCTGCCCGGGCCATCGGCCTCGATTGCGGCCCGATGAGCGGCTTCGACATGGCCGGCGTCAACGCTGAGTTCTTCGAGAGCGACGAAGGCGAGATGAAACACTGGCGCGCCAACTGGATCTGCAATCTCGGCTATGGCGACAAGACCAAGATCTTCCCGCGCAGCCCGCGCCTCGAATTTGACGAGGCCTGCCGCATACTTTAACCGCGCAAGATGCTCGTCCTAGGCCTCAACACCGCTTTCAGCACGATGGAAGCCGCTCTCGTGCAGGACGGTGAAATCCTCGCTGACCGGCGCGAGGCGATGCCGCGCGGCCAGGAGCGCCGCCTGCCGGGACTCGTCGCCGAACTCTGTGCCGAGACGGGCGTCACGCTCGGCGAACTCACTCGTATCGGCGTTGTCGCCGGCCCCGGCAGTTTCACCGGCCTGCGCATCGGCGTCGCGTACGCGCGGGGTCTCGCTCTCGTCACGGGCGCGAAGGCCATCGGCGTCACCAGCCTCGAAGCCGCCATCCCCGCCGGCCTTGAAGGCCCGGCGCTCGGCTGCCTCGCCGCCCAGCGCCGCCCGCCGGAACAGACCTGGTGGGTGCAGGGCATATCTGACGGGCAGGGTATTGCCGACGTCCTCGAAGTTCCGCTCACGGAGCTTCTCCCCATGCTCACTGGTTTCCACGCGCCCGTCTTCATGGACGGCAGCGAGGCACTCGGCGACCTCGCCGCCAAACTCGACCTCAGGCCCATGCAACCCTCGGCTATCACCGCCGCCCTCAAAGCGAGCCTCTTCGACCCCGCCAAGCATCCCCCCGCACCGGTCTACGCCCGTGCGCCAGATGCGGCCTTACCGGGGGCAAAGGGCTAGGTTCAGGCGAAAGCCAATCGGCCCTATTGCAACATTCGCTTTTGTCCAAAAAGTTGTGAACCGGCGCCAGTCGCTGCCCCTCCCAGTTCGACAAAATTCAAGTCTGGCGTGCGATCGGGGATCTGAAGATCAAGCAGCGGGCCTGTGCATCCAGGATCCGAATCCGTAAAACGCGTTTCAACCCGCGGCGTTCTGTGGGGAGGCGCTTATTGAAGCGAGGTTTGCGGGGTGGGGCAACGGGGCGAGACAGCCCGGCAGTCAGGTCCGGGGCGCGCGGCGTCAGGACGCCCGCTTGAACAGTTGCCGGCTGTCTTCGAGGAGCACCGGCCGGCCGATCCAGTAACCCTGGATTTCGTCTGCGCCGAACAACCGGACTTTCCGGGCGGCCTCCTCGGTCTCGATGCCTTCGACGCAGCAGGTGAGGTTCAGCTGTTTGGCGAGGCGGATACTGGCGTGGAGAATCGAGTCGGAGCGATCACTGAGCCCTGAACGCTGGCTGAAGGATTTGTCGATCTTGACCTTGTCGAGGGGCAAGCGGTCGAGCATCGACAGGGACGAGTAGCCGGTGCCGAAATCGTCGAGCGCGATGGTCATGCCGGCACGCCGCGCCTTTTCCAGCATCTGCACATTCGACTCGATGTTGCGGTAGGCGACCTGTTCCGTGATTTCGAGCGTGATGCAGGCCGGATCGACCGCGCGGGCCTTCAGCAGATTGATGAAACAGTCGACGAAATCAGGCGCCTGGAGCTGGGCGGGTGAGATATTGACGGCTAGGCGGTTAGGGGTGAGTCCTCCGGACCGCAGCGTCTCGTCAAGGGTTATCCAGAGCAATTCGTTCAACAGGCCCAGCCGCTCGGCAATCGGGATAAACTCGTTTGGCTCGGGTGTCTGGCGAAGTCCGCACTGGGTCCAGCGCGACAGGATTTCATAGCCGACGAGCTCGAGCGTCGCCGCATCGGCGATGGGCTGGATGGCCGCCCGCAGGTCGCCGCGGGCCAGGGCCGACCGGAACTCGATTTCGGGGGAGTGCGTGTCAAGCGCAGCGCCGTCGAGTTCGGCGCTGAAACTCGCCCAGCCGGACTGGTGGGCCTTCGCGCGGCGCATGGCGGTGTCTGCCGCCTTCAGGAGGGTAGGCAGCGATTGTGCGTCGCGGACATTGGTGGCGTAGCCGATGGAGACGCCGACCAAGAGGGATTTTCCCTCCCACTCGACTTGCCGGGTCCGGCCCGCGTGAAGGCTGGCAATGGTCTGGTCCAGTTCTGCGCCGGAGAGGCAGGGGTCCAGGGCAACGGCCAGTTCGTCGCCGCCGAGCCGGGCGGCGGCACGCACACCGGCCACCTGCTGCAACCGGTTTGATAGCTCGCGCAGGACGGCGTCGCCTGCGGCATGTCCGAACTGGTCATTCAGCGGCTTGAACCGGTCGAGATCGAGGAAGGCGACCGCGAAGGTGGAGTCGTTGGCGCAGAGCGCATTCAGGGAGTCCATAAAGGCGCGGCGGTTCATCAGGCCGGTCAGCGAATCGGTGGAGGCAAGGCGGTCCTTTTCGTCCAGGGCGCGGATGAGTTCATCATCGCTGTGCTGCCGGATCCAGGCGAGTATGGCGACGAGCGAAACCATGATGCCCGATAGGACCGCGTAGACGATACCGACGGAGTCGAAACCCGCGCTGTCGGCCGCACCGAACGCGGCGCCGTACTGGTGCGCATATACGAACACGAGCAGGGCCTGCACTGGTGCCAGCGCTGCAAGAAGGCGGTAGTCGAGCGCGAGCGACAGGAAGACCGGAATAAACAGGACCAGTGGAAAGCTGGTGGCGTTCACCTGCCCCAAGTGAAGCTCGCCGAAGCTGGCACACCAGAAGATCGAAAAGAGGAGCATGAGCCCAGAATAAAGGGCTGGACGTACCAGGTGGCTGCGCAGGGCGGCGATCATGATGGCGCTCAGCACCGCGATATCCGCGGCAGCCTCGAACAGGTCGATCCATGTGATCCGGCCGAAGCTTGCGTTCATGCCGATCACGCAGGGGACGATGACAAGGCCGGCGGCGCCCACGCGTTGCGCAATGCGCTGGAGGCGCAGGTCGAGCTGACCTGCGGGACGCTCGGAGTTGAGAAGCGAAATGGACATTCCCTGGCGGTACAAGATGTTGGAAAATATTCGGCAAACCGACGGCGCGGGAATTCAGCCGGCGAGTAACTTTGGGTTAATCTGCATCCGAGCCGAGAATGTTCACGAAGGCTGCGGCATGCTGTGCGGCCGCGCCTGAGCGCGGGTCCTCGGCACCAGGCCTCGCCAAACGGGCGCACGGTCACGCGGAGCGGCGCCCGCGACGAGTTCCATCTCGCCGCTACGTCACACAACCTCCGCAAACTCGCCAAACTGGTTCCGGTCCCGGCATGAGGAACGCAAAAACTTCATTGCGGCCGCCATCTGCCAACTGCCAGCGACCGGACGTTTTCAACACAATCGGCGAGAAACTGACGGTCGCCTGTGCCTATAATCTCGCCAGCCAAGGCTCCATGTCGTCCTCCTGCGCGATCAGTGCGAGGCCGTTGGCGATGGAGACGAACTGGTCGCCGGTCTCGACCTTCGCGGCGCCGAAGCGGTCTTCGAAACTGCGGCGCAGGGCGGGCACGTAAGAGGTGCCGCCGGTGAGGAATACGCGGTCGATGGAGGCCTCACCAAGGTTGGCGCGCTTGAGCGCCTCACGCACTGTCGCCTGGATGGCGCGCACGTCATCGGCGATCCAGCTATCGAACTCGCTCCGCGCGATGGTGCGATGCAGTTTCAGCCGTCCCACGTCGAGATCGAACCGCGCCTCATCCGTCTGCGACAGCGCCGTCTTCAGCTGCGCGACGGCCCGGTAGAGCAGGTAGGTGGCGTCGGCATCAAGGAACGCGATGAACGCTTCGATCAGGCGCGGATCATCCGCCATCTGAGCAAGTTTGAGCAGTTCGGCGTAGTCTTTCGTGTGCCGCATGATCGACAGCTGGTTCCACTGCGCGAACCGGCTGTAATAGGCGAGCGGCACGGGCAACGTCTTGCCGCCGCTCGTGAAGCTGCTTTCCTTGCCGAAAAGCGGCGAGACGACATGGTCGATGATTCGCTGGTCAAACGCGTCGCCCGCAATCCCGATTCCGGCATGTGACAGCGCTTCGGCCCGCTGCTTGCCCGCGCCGGGATCAAACCGCAGGATCGAGAAGTCGCTCGTGCCACCGCCGAAATCAGCGACCAGGATCGTCGCGGGCTCTGTCAGACGCTGCGCATAGAAGAACGCAGCGGCCACCGGCTCGTACACGTGATGGATCGTCTCGAAGCCGAGCCGTTTCAGCGCGGTCTCGTAGCGCGTCTGCGCAAGTTTTTCGTCCGGCTGCGCGCCCGCAAACTGTACAGGCCGGCCCATCACCACCTGCGCCGGCCAGTCCGCGCCGGACCGCTCCGAAAGGCGCCGCAGGTAGGCGGCCAGGAGGTCCTCGAACCCCCAGGGCTTGTTGTGGATCACGGTCGAGACAAATAGCGGGCTCGCCGCGAAGGTCTTGAACGACTGGATGAACCGGCAGTCGCCGCCGAGTTCGAGGAACTGGTCGATCGCCCAGGGCCCGATTTCCATCATCGCCCGCGCCCCGCCGCGCTCCTCGTCCTTCCAGAAGCAAAGGACGGAGCGGCAGGCCTCGAACGCCGCATTGTCATGACGGAACGTCATTGCCTCTGTGCGCCCATCCGTACCGGCCAGCACCGCAACGCTGTTCGTCGTGCCGAAGTCGAGGCCGAGCGTGGAGGGGCCGTCCGTCATCGCGGGCTCTTGTGCTGAAGCCAAGGGCAGGCGAACTAGCAGAGAGCGGGCCTCGCAATCAATCCCGCCCGCCTCGTCTTTCCCGGTTTTTGTTTGCGGGCGCACGTTTCATGAACTTCACCTTGCGTGCTCTGCACCCCGCCGACGCCCCCGCCGCTGCCATGCTGCACGCACTGGCTTTCCCCGATCCCTGGAGCGCGGCCGTCTTTGCGTCCTGGTTCGCAGACCCCGCTGCCATCACGCTTGGCTACTTCGAGGACGAGGAGCTCGTCACCTTCGTGCTGCTGAGCGCGGTGCTCGGCGAAGCCGACATCCTGACGCTCGCGACAAATCCCGCGCGCCGCAACGAAGGCCTCGCCCGCGATCTGCTGATGGCCCTGATCGAAACGCTGACAACACGCGGCATGCGCCGGCTGACCCTCGATGTCGCCGAGGATAACACGCCCGCTCGCCGCCTCTACGAGCGGCTGGGCTTCACACTCGATGGCCGCCGCAAGGGCTACTACGCGGCGGGGCGCCCCGCCCCTGTGGACGCGCTCCTCATGTCGTGTTCGCTCCCGGTATAGCCACGCTCGGCGCGGGGGCTATATCTCGTCCTCAAACGCGGGAGAGACACATGGCCCACACCAAACAGACAATCGAAGTCCCGCCGGAAGTCTTCAAGCTCTACGACGCCTACTGCCACGGCGATCTCTCCCGCCGCGCCTTCTTCTCGAAGCTCAGCGCCTACGCCGTCGGCGGCGTCACTGTCTCGATGCTCGCCGCCTGCGTGATGCCGGACTATGGCCGTGCCCAGACCGCCGAGGGCGAAGCCGAGCTGATCGAGGAAACCGCCGCCTATAAATCACCCAAGGGCGCCGGTGACATGTCCGGCTACCTCGTCCGCCCGGCAGGTGCCAGGGGCAAGCTGGCCGGCATCGTCATCGTGCACGAGAACCGCGGCCTCAACCCGCACATCTGTGACGTCGCCCGCCGCGCCGCAAAGGCCGGTTACGCCGCCTTCGCGCCGGACGCATTGTTCCCCCTCGGCGGCTATCCCGGCAACGATGATGACGGCCGCGCCCTGCAGTCCCAGCGCGACCGCGACCAGATGATCGAGGACTTCATGGCCGCCGCAGAGTTCCTGCGCGACCACGACGCCACCAATGGCAAGATCGGTTGCACCGGCTTCTGCTTCGGCGGCGCGGTGACCAACATTATGGCGGTGCGCCAGCCCTGGCTGAAGGCCTCCGTGCCCTATTATGGCGGCTGGCCGACAGTCGAAGACGCCGCCAAGGTCGAAGTGCCCCTGCAGATCCACCTCGCCAGCGACGACGAGCGGGTGAATGCGGGCTGGCCGCCCTACGAGGCGGCACTAAAGGCTGCCGGCAAGCCCTACGAGATCTTCGTCTACGAAGGCACCCAGCACGGCTTCCACAACGACACGACGCCCCGCTTCAATCCGGACGCTGCCCAGCTCGCCTGGGGCCGCACGCTTGAATTTTTTGCAAAGCACCTCGCCTGATGCCCCTCAAGCTGCCCGCGATCTGGACTTCAGCCACTTTGGAAGGCAAAAGGGCCGCCATGGACCGGTTGGAAAAACTCTGCGTTGAAAAAGGCCTGCGGATGACGGAGCCGCGCCGCATCATTGCGCGCATCCTGTCGGCCTCTGACGACCATCCGGACGCCGAGGAACTGCATCGGCGCGCCAACTCGCTCGACGGCTCGATCTCGCTCGCCACCGTTTACCGCACGGTGAAATTGTTCGAGGACGCCGGCATCATCCAGGCGCACGACTTCCGCGACGGGCGCGCCCGCTATGAGGAAGTGCCCGCCGAACACCACGACCATCTGATCAACGTGAAATCCGGCGAAGTGGTGGAATTCCACTCCGCCGAAATCGAGAAGCTGCAGGAAGAGATCGCCCGCAAGCTCGGCTTCAAGCTGATCGACCACCGGCTCGAGCTTTACGGCGTGCCGATCAAGGACGGCGAGTAGCGGCCGCCTACTCCTGCGGCACCAGCTTGAAGATGCCGTCAAAGTCCTTGGTAGCGACGTAGAGATAACCGTCCGGGCCCTGAACAACATCGCGGTAGGAATAATTCGCGTCGCGCAGCAGGTCTTCCTTGCCGATCACCTTGCCGGCTTCGATATCGACCCGCACGAGCACGAGCCCGCTCGGCCCGTTCATGCCGCCCACGAATAGGTCACCCTTCCAGCCGGGATAGACATCGCTGGTCAGCATCGTCAGGCCCGACGGCGCAATCGACGGAACCCAGAAGATCTGAGGGTCGGTGAAGCCTTCGCCTTCGGTCTTGTCCGAAATAATGGTGCCGTCATAGTCGACGCCGTAGGTGACTTTCGGCCAGCCATAATTGGCGCCCTTGGTGATGATGTTCAGCTCATCGCCGCCCTTCGGCCCGTGCTCGGTTTCCCAAAGCGTGCCCGACGCGGTGTCATAGTAGAGGCCCTGAAGGTTGCGGTGCCCATAGGACCAGACCGCCGGGTTGCCCGCCGCACCGTCCGCAAACGGATTGTCCGCCGGGATGGAGCCATCCGGATTGATCCGGATCACCTTGCCGTGCGTCGTCTTCGGATCCTGCGCCTGATCCTTGTACTTGTAGCCGTCGCCGATCGTGACGAACAGCGTGCCATCATTCGCGAAGGCGAGGCGCGAGCCATAGTGATAGGTCGTGTCGCGCGCGTCCCCGCGGAAGATTTCCTCGACGCCTTCCAGCGTCGTGTGGTCCTCGCTGAGGCGTCCGCGCACGACGAGCGTGGCGTTGTCGGCGGGTGTGCCCGAGGACAGCGACGCGTAGACCATCCGGCTCGCTGCAAAATCCGGCGCGAGCGCAAGGCCGAGATAACCCGCCTGGTCATCCGTCAACGCCGGGGGCAGGCCGGCGACCGGTGAAGCCGCCGCCGCGCCTGCGGCCAGGAATTTCAGGCCGCCGGCTTTCTCGGTGAACAGAAGGCCCCCATCCGGCAGGAAAGCGAGGCCCCAGGGCTGCTCGGCGGCTACCACCGGCTCGAGCTTCACGGTCGTCTCCGTCACAGCGGTCGGCGTGGATTCCGCCGCCGGTTCGGCGCAGGCCGCGAGCGCCGCGAGGGCCGAAAGGGCAGTAAGACGGGCGAGGGTTTTCATGGCGGGGCTCCGGAGCGATTTATCATCGGAACCATACATAAAGGCTCCCGCCTGCAGCGCCAACGAAAAAGGGGCAGCCCCGAAAGGCTGCCCCCCATCATTTCGCCGTTGAGGCGTGTTTACCAGGACTTCGTGATCGACACACCGTAGGTGCGCGGCTCGGTCAGGAAGATGTTGGTGAACAGACCCGAAGAGTCGTCGGTCAGGTAAGCACCTGTGATGACTTCCTCATCGCTGACGTTCTTGCCGAACGCTTCGATCCGCACGCCGGTGTCGTCGTTGAACAGGACCACCGAGACGTTGAGGTTATCCCACGAGTCGAGCGCGTCACGTGCCGAGTTGAACACGCGGCTGTAGCTCTCAGCCTGACGATAATAGTCCAGACGGCCGGTGAGACCCCAGGCGCCGAACGAACCCGGCTCCCATGTGTACTCTGCGCCCAGGTTCAGCGTCGATTCCGGAGCGCCCGGGATCGCATTGCCATCGACGCTTTGTGCATCGCCGTCGAACGGCGTGAGGCCGCCCGCAGTTCTGACCACACCGTTAGAGTCGGTATAGGTAACCGACGCAATCGGGCTGCCGCCGTTGAACGGAGCCAGCGTGGAGGTTAGCCCGGCCAGTGCGCCCGAGCAGAGGCCGCGCGAGGCGCCGACCGGCAGGGCGCCTGCACCGATTGCCCGCAGAACGGCCGTGTAGCCCTGAGCCGAGACGACGCAGTTTGCGTAGCTCGACGCATTCTTCAGGGTGACAAGGTCAGCGCGGCCATTCGTGCGGTTGAGCACGTCGATGCTGAACGTGTCCTGGATCTCAGACTTCAGCAGGCCGAGGTTGGCGTTGACCACGAAGGTCGAGACCGGGTTCCAGATCGATTCGATCTCGAGGCCTTGCAGCTTCGCATCGATGTTGAAGTTGGCAGAGGTACGGTTCACGATCTGCGTGATCTGGTAGCCCTTATAGTCATAGTAAAAGCCCGTCGCGTTGAGCTGCAGGGCGCCGTCGGCCAGCGTGTTCTTCGTGCCGAGTTCGTAGGAGTCGATGAACTCCGGATCAAAGGTTGCTGGAAATGCATTGGGATTCCCGGCTGGCTGGGGCGGGTTCAGACCGCCGCCCTTATAACCGCGCGAGTAGAAGCCATAGAGCAGCGTGTCGTCGGTGAACCCGAGGTCAGGCTGCCAGTCTATGCCGGCGCGGCCCGTGACTTCTTCGAACTCGGCGCTCAGCACGCCGCGCGGGTTCAGGTTGCCACCCGGGGTGAAGAGGATCGACGGAATAACGTCCTGCTCCTTTTTGTCGCTTGTGTAGCGCAGGCCAACGGTCGCTTTCAGCGAGTCGCTTACGTCGTAATAGCCTTCACCAAAGATTGCATAGGAATCAAGGGTATAGGGCGAGAGCGAACGGAAGTAGTTGCCGCCGGTTCCGGTGAGTGCACCGCCGAAGGCGTCAATGCCGCCTGCACCGGTATCGATCGGAACCTGGCCACCGAAGAACGCGCCGCCAGCGGCATTGTTGATCTGGGTAAGGGCCGTCAGCGAGTTCGACAACACGTAGTAGCCGTCGGTCGGCTGAGTCGGATCGATGGCTTCAACGTCGACCTTGATGGCGCCGAGGTTGAAGTTGAACGGTCCGTCGAAGGACGACTGAAGGCGGATCTCGTGGCTGCTCTGCTCCGAGCCGCCGCCAGATTGGTCAAACGTACGGAACCGGTTCGACGTGCCCAGTTGCGGGTCGGTCACCGTGCCGTTCGGGAACAACAGTGGGTAAAGGGACGGAACGGCCGCGAATGCACCGGCCGTCGTGTTGAAGGCCACGGTCGGAGCGATCTTGTTATAGTCTTCGCGCGACGTGACCGAGTTCTCAGAATAGCTGCCGAGATAGGTCAGCTGCAGGGAGTCGGTGACGTCGAATTCAATCTTGCCGGTGTAGAGCTCCTGGTTCGCTTCGTATAGCGGGTCGAAGGCCGATTCGATCTGGCGGAAGTTCGGGTTCAGCGGATCGGTAAACGCGTCGCCGTTCAACAGGCCTGCCGTGATGGCAAGGCCGCCGCCGAGGGTTGCCTGGGAGTTGACGCGGTCAAATGACTGCGACAGCGGTGAGTTCTGGCAACCGAGCGAAGTGACAAGACGGTCAAGCGGGCTGATCGCCACGCCGGCAAAGGTCGTGCGGCCCGGGTCCTTGTCGCAAAGCTGTTTGCCCGAACGGATGCGGCTGTCGTCTTCTTCGAACTTGTCGTAGATGAACAGGGCGCGGAGGTTGTCGGTCGGCTCGAAGGCGACCGATGCGCGGATGCCGTACAGCTTGCGGCTGTCGATATCGTTGCCGGTGACGGTGTTCTCCATGAAGCCGTCGCGCTCAAGGTAGCTGCCGGCGAGGCGCACGGCGAGCTTGTCGCCCAGCGGCACGTTCAGCATGCCCTTGTATTTCATCGTGCCGAAGTTGCCGATCGTACCGGTAACGTTGCCCTGCCACTCTTCCATGACGGGTTTCGCGGTGATGGCGTTGAAAACGCCGCCGGTGGCGTTACGGCCGTAGAGCGTACCCTGAGGGCCGCGCAGGACCTCGATGCGCTCCATGTCGAAGAACTCGGCTTCGAACAGGTTGTTGGCGGTGAGAGGCACGTCGTTCTGGTGAACGCCGACGCCCGAGTCGCCGGATTGGGCGACAGCGTCGTTACCGATACCGCGAACCTTGAAGTTGTAGCCTGCGAAGTTGCCCTTCGAGAACGAAACGTTCGGGATGGACTTCACAAGGTCAGGGCCGCCAGCCAGCTGCAGCTTCTCGAGCGATTCCTCGCTGAAAGCCGAAACGGCGATCGGAACATCCTGAGCGGATTCTGCAGTCTTCTGCGTTGTAACAGTAACGGTGCCGATACGGCGCGCTTCTTCCGGAGCGGCCTCTTCCTGTGCAACGGCCACTTGGCCGAAAATGCTGAGCGCGAGCGCCGAAGCACCTGCGAGCAGCATAAACTTCGAGTCTGTGATACGAGTCATTCGATTTTTCCTCCCCTCGGGCCGCACTACGCAAAGCACCGATTTTGTTGTTAAATTTCGAACAGTCTTCTAAACAAGGACTGCTTCGACATTAACAGAAGTGCAGGAAGACCGCCGTGTCAATTGGTCTCCCACGGCAAGCGATGAATCACTTTCACCGGGTGTCAAAAATGTGACGCTGGCTTCCCTAACGCCTTGGCCAGCTCCGGCGGGCCTGTTAGAGGCCGGTCATGTCGCAACCCCCTGATCTGGCCTCCGAAACAGCCCTCGTTCTTTTTTCCGGGGGCCAGGATTCGGCTACCTGTCTCGCCTCCGCGCTGAGCCGCTTTGCAAGGGTTGAGACCGTGGGATTCGATTATGGCCAGCGCCACCGGGTTGAACTCGCCTGCCGAGACACGTTCCGGGCGAATCTCGCCGCCGCCTTTCCCGCCTGGGGCGCCCGCCTCGGCCCGGATCACCTGCTGGACGCCCGTGTCCTGAAATCCCTCGGCGAGACGGCCATGACCGACGACATTGCCATTGAGCTGCAGGGCAGCGGCCTGCCCACCACCTTCGTTCCGGGCCGCAATCTCCTCTTCTTTACCCTCGCAGGCGCGCTCGCCATGCGGCGCGGCGCCAGCGTCCTCGTCGGCGGCATGTGCGAGACCGACTATTCGGGCTATCCCGACTGCCGCGCCGTGACCCTCAAGTCGCAGGAACGTACCCTCCAGCTCGGCCTGGAAGCCGATATCGAGATCGAGGCGCCCCTCATGTATGTCGACAAGGCTGGCACCTGGGCGCTGGCCGAATCGCTCGGCGGCGCGGCGCTCGTCGATCTCATCACCGAAGACACCCACACCTGTTATCTGGGCGACCGCACGCACCGCCACCCCTGGGGCTATGGCTGCGCCGCATGCCCCGCCTGCGGACTGCGGTCGAACGGCTGGACCGGCTGGCAGGCCGCGCGGTGACCTACAGCGTCAAGGAAGCCTTCTATACGCTCCAGGGTGAGGGGGCCCAGACGGGCCGCGCCGCCGTCTTTCTGCGCTTTGCCGGCTGCAACCTCTGGAACGGCCTCGAATCCGGCCGCGCCGCTGCCGTCTGCCGCTTCTGCGACACCGATTTTGTTGGCACCGAGGGGGCAGGTGGCGGCAAGTTCAATGAACCTGCCAGCCTCGCCGCCCATGCCGCTGCAATCTGGCAAGCCGGCGCCGGGTCCACCGGCAGGCCCTATATCGTCTGCACCGGCGGCGAGCCGCTGCTGCAGCTGGACGAGCCCCTGATCGCCGCGCTGCACGCGGCCCGGTTCGAAATCGCCATCGAGACCAATGGCACGCTGCCCGCCCCGGCCACCATCGACTGGATCTGCGTCTCCCCCAAGGCGAACGCCCCGCTCGCCCAGACCCGCGGCCACGAACTGAAGCTTGTCTACCCCCAAACCGAGCCCGAAGCGCAGCCGGAACGCTTCGCCGCGCTGGACTTCCGGCACTTTTTCCTCCAACCGAGGGACGACGGGCCGGGCGTCTCCCACGTGGCGGCCACAGCCGACTACTGCCTGAAGAATCCCCAATGGCGACTGAGCTTGCAAACCCACAAACTGACCGGTCTGCCCTGATGTCTGGCTTGCGCGCGGAAGGCCAGGTGTTCGAGATCTCGAAGGCCGTCACCTTCGAGGCCGCGCACTATATGGGCGGCAGGCCCGAGGGGCACCCCTACCGCGCCATCCACGGCCACTCCTTCCGCCTCGAAGCCACCGTCGCCGGCACCGTCCAGCCCGGCGAGCAATGGGTCGAGGACTTCGCGCACCTCACCCGCTGCCTCGAAGCAACCGCCGCCAAGCTCGACCACCGTCTCCTCAACGAGATCGACGGCCTCGACGTGCCGACCCTCGAACGCCTCTGCCTCTGGGCCGCTGCCGACCTCGCGCCCCACCTCCCCGGCCTCGCCCGCGTCGCCATCGCCCGCCCCAGCCTCAACGAGCGCTGCGAACTGGTCCTGAAGCGCGCTTAACTCCAACGGTTCCAGATCTGCCAGCCTGCCGCCCGTCATGGGTTGCGCATGGGAAAGCGGCCGGTAAGGTCGCCAGGCCAATCCGAAACTGAAGCCAAGAGGGGCAAGCGTGTTCCAGGAGCTGTCCGTGCCATTCCCGGCCGCCGTGCCGGCGGTGCAGAGGCTGATCGAATCGGCGACGCGCTGGGGGCTGGACCTTGTCATCGACCTGGCCGCCCCGCGCACGCAGTGGCAGCTCGGCGCCGTCCTCGTCGCCGCCGCACTGGGCTATGGTCTCGCCCGCTTCCCGCGCAAGCGCCTGATGGCGGCGGCCGAGGCGCGCGGGCGGATCGATTTCGTCCTCCTCGCCATCGTCTCGTTGCTGCGCATCCTGTGGCCCGCGATCACCGCGCTGCTGCTGGTCATCATCACCGCAGTGTTCGAGGCGGCGGACCTCGGCACCCGCACGCTGCATATCGCCACCAGCCTGCTCATGGCCTGGGTCGCCACCCAGCTCCTCACCACCAGCATGCGGCAGGGCTGGGTGTCGAAGGTGGTCGCCTACACGCTCTGGGCGATCGCGGCCCTGTTCATTGTCGGCTGGCTCGGCTCGGTGAACCGGGCGCTCGAATCCATCGTCATTCCGATCGGCAGCGCCGAAGTCACCTTGCTCCGCCTGCTGACGAGCCTTGCGCTCGCCGCTTTCGCGCTCTGGCTCGGCTGGCTGATCGGCAACCTCGCACAGTCCCAGCTGCGCAGCGCGCCGAACCTTCCGCCCTCCGTCGGCGGACTTTTCGGCCAGACGATGAAGTTCACGGCCATCACGGTTGCCATTTTCGTCGCGCTGCACCTTGTCGGTGTGAACCTCGGCGCGCTCACCTTCTTCTCCGGCGCCCTCGGTGTCGGCATCGGCTTCGGCCTGCAATCGGTCTTCTCGAACTTCATTTCCGGCGTCATCCTGCTGATGGAAAAGACGCTGAAGGTCGGCGATTTCATCGAGCTTCAGGGCGGGCTCTCGGGCCTCGTGAAGGAGATCAACTTCCGCTCCACGGTGCTGACCACCAACGACAATATCGACATCATCGTGCCCAACGAAGCCTTCATCAAGAACCAGCTGATCAACTGGACGCACATGGACGCGAAGCGCCGCATCCACGTGCCGTTCGGTGTCGCTTATGGCACGCCCAAGGAACTGGTCGAGAAAGCGGGGTTTGAGGCTGCGCAGTCACTGCCCTGGACGTTCGATGACAAGGCCGACCGCAAGCCGCAGGTCTGGCTGGTCAAGTTCGGCGACTTCCGCCTCGAGTTCGAATTGATTGTCTGGCTGACGGACGAAGCTGTGCTGCGTCCTCAGCGCGTGATGGCCGATTATGTCTGGCAGATCCATTCGGCGCTGGAACGGCACAAGATCACCATACCGGTTCCGCAGCGCGACCTGCACCTGCGCACGCCGGAAGTTATCAGTGTGCGGCTGAAACCCGGCGGCGAGGCCTAGTCGACCTCTTTGGCGAGACGGCTGGCAAACCGGCTGGAGGCACGGCGGGCATCCTGCCAGGTGGTGAGGCCTGCCTGCCGGATGTCATTTTCAAACCATTTGTATTCGAACGGCTCCGACGCCTTGCCCGAGGCATCATAGGTGACCGCGGACAGCTTCATGCCGCCGACGCTGACCGAGCGGTGCACGTCCAGGCCCGGCATGTCGCCGGCCTGCTTGAAGGTCGGCCGCGAGGGTTTGGCATCGAGGATCGTCACGTCGATCCGGTCGATGTTCACCCCGGTCCTGGCGAGTTCGCGCTGAAGGTCCTTGCGCACGCGGTCGGCCAGATAGTCGCCTTCCTTGACGCCGTATTCGTCGGTGAGCTTTTCGGTGAATTCCGGCCCGTAGCTGACGTTTATTTCCGCCGCCATCGCGGCAGGGGCGAGGCCAGTCAGAAGGACGGCTGCGAGAAGATGTTTCATCGGAAGGCTCCTCAAAGGTGTGCGGCATTCCAGCCGATCACCGGTGTCATACCAGCGATCGGCCGTTCGCAGAAGTCACGCCCGCGTGAGCGGCGTGGAACAGCCGCCTCACGGCTTGCCCGAACGGGGCTTCGAACGGGGCTTCGCAAGATCCGGCATATGCGCTTCGACCCAGTGAATGAAGGATCGGACTTCGTGTCCGAGAGACTTTCCAAGCGGCGACAATTCGTAAGTGACGTGAGGCGGGATAGTGCCCAGATCTTCGCGGATGACGATGCCGGCCTCCTCAAGCTCCCGCAGCGTTTGCGTGAGCATTTTCTGGGAGATGCCATCGACGGTTCGCATCAGGTCGCCATTCCGGCGGCGATCGTTGCCGAGCGCATTGATGACCAGCAATGACCACTTGCTCGCGAGCAGGGTCATGTAGGCCCGCGACGTGCACTTGCTCGACATCACGTCTGGTTCGTGGCCCAAGCGTGTTCTCCAAAAAAATCCATAGGCACCAGAAGGTGCGTACTAGCATACCGGTGATCGCGGCGATACGGGAGTCGTATCGTGAGCCGAAGAGGAAAAAGCGATGGACTTGATCAACATGATTGGCGCGTCGGCCACGATCCTCATGGGTTGTCTTGGGCTGTTTTTCCCGAACCGGGCCTCGGCATTTACGGGCCTGACGGCATCGACCGTGGAGGCCCGCGCCGAATTTCGCGGCACGCTGGGGATCACGTTCATCCTGCTCGGCCTGTTCCCGCTCCTGACCCAGAGTCCCTACGTGTTCGCGACTGTCGGATTGTGCTGGGCAGGCGCAGCGCTTGGGCGGGTCGTCTCGATTTTCGTGGACCGTGGGCAAACCCCAAAGAACTGGGCGGGCGCGGTGTTCGAAACAGTGTTCGCAACACTGCTCCTGGTGGGTCAGCCGTTCATTGAGGTCCGGGATAGCCTCATGGGTTAGACTCGCCACCGAAAGGCTTTGATAGCCTGCAGGCTGCAAAGGCCGCAGGCTTGCCATGACCTTTTGCGCGGGGGGTTACACCGTATCGACCAGCACCAGCTCGGCCGAATTGACGCCTTCGAGCGTCAGCGTCTCGCCCCCGGTGATCGCGGCGCCGTCGCGCGTTTTCAGCGACGTGCCGCTGAGCGTGACTTCGCCGTCCGCGACCACGAGATAGCCGTAGCGGCCTTCGGGCAAGGTGTAAGTCAGCGTCTCGCCGGCCTTGATCGTGGCGCCGAGCACCTTGGCATCCTGGTTGATCACCAGGCTGTCATTTTCGCCGGTGCCGGAGGCGAGCACGGCCCAGTTGCCGGAGCGGTCACCTTTCGGGAACTTGCGCGCGCCCCAGCTCGGCTTGCCGCCGTGGATGCGGGGCAGGATCCAGAGCTGGAACAGCTCGGTTTTCACGTCCTCGGCGTTCCATTCGGAATGCTGGATCCCGGAACCGGCGCTCATCACCTGCACGTCGCCGGCCTCGGTGCGCCCCGTGTTGCCGAGCGAATCCTTGTGCGTGATCGCGCCCTTGCGGACATAGGTGATGATTTCCATCGAGTCGTGGCCGTGCGGGGGAAAGCCGGTGCGGGGCTCGATCTCGTCATCGTTCCAGACCCGCAGGGCGCCGTGCTGGACGCGGGCAGGGTCATAGAACTGCGAAAACGAGAAGTGATAGTGGGCGTTCAGCCAGTCATTGCGGAAACGGCCAAGCTTCTCGAAGGGGCGGATGTCGATCATCGGATGTCTCCATCGGTAGGGTTGCTGCTCGCCGTCATATGGCCCCGGCGCGGCCTTAAGGAAGCCGTCTGCGGCGGTAGCAGCCATGCGCGGCGTGGATGAATGGTCGCCGTCCAACTCCACTTGCCCCGACTCGCGGCGTCCGGCAGACCGGGGCGATGCCCACCCCCCCGACTCTCAAGGATGCCCGCGCGCTGCTGAAGCGGGTCTATGGCTATGACGCCTTCCGCGGCCTGCAGGAGGCGGTGATCGCCGACGTGCTGGCGGGGCGCGACGGGCTTGCCGTGCTGCCGACCGGCGGTGGCAAGTCGCTCTGCTACCAGATTCCTGCGCTGCTGCGCGAAGGCTGCGGGATCGTCGTCTCGCCGCTGATCGCATTGATGGCCGACCAGGTTGACGCGCTCAAGCAGGTGGGCGTGCGGGCCGAGCGGCTCGACAGCTCGATGGACTTTGCCGCCCGCAATGCCGCGCTGGAGGCAGCCGCGCGGGGCGAGATGGACCTGCTCTATGTCTCGCCCGAGGGATTGGGCAGCGCGCTCGCCGAGCGGTTGGCGGAGCTGAACGTCTCGCTCATCGCCGTCGATGAGGCGCACTGCGTCAGCCAGTGGGGCCATGACTTCCGGCCTGATTACCGCGCCCTTGGCCGGCTCAAGGGCCTGTTTCCGGGCGTGCCGCGCCTTGCGGTGACGGCGACCGCGGACGCCCGCACGCGCGAAGATATCCTCGCGCAGCTGAACCTCGCCGACCCGTCCGTGCACGTTGCAAGTTTCGACCGGCCGAACCTGACCCTGGCGGCTGAGCCGAAGGCCGGAAACCGGACGCAGCGCGTGGTCCAGCTCGTGAAGGCCCGGGCCGGCGCCAGCGGCATTGTCTATGCGGCGACCCGCAGCGCGGTGGAGGATGTGGCCGAGGCGCTGGAGAAGGCAGGCGTGCCATCGCTCGCCTATCATGCAGGGCTCGACGCGGGTGTGCGCGCGGCGCGCCAGCGCCAGTTCCTGCTTGAGGAAGGCCGCGTGATGTGCGCGACCGTCGCCTTCGGCATGGGCGTGGACAAGCCGGATGTACGGTTCGTCATCCACGCCGACCCGCCGAAAACGCTCGAGGCCTACTGGCAGGAAGTCGGCCGCGCAGGGCGGGACGGGGAGCCCGCCGAGGGCGTCGCGCTCTACGGTCCCGCCGACATGAACCGCTCGCTGCAATGGACCTATACCAGCGACGCGCCGGACGAAGTGAAGCGTGTGCAGCTGACGAAGACGCGCCAGCTGTTTGCGTTTTTCAACAGCGACGAATGCCGCCGGGGCGCCGTGCGGCGCTATTTTGGCGAGGAGAAGGTCGATCCGTGCGGCGTGTGCGATGCCTGCCGGGGTGAACTCGGCGCCAGCCATGATGCGACCCGCTGGGCGCAGATGGCGGTCTCGGCCGTGCTGCGCTGCGGCCAGCGGATCGGGCGGGGGCGGCTCGTCCAGCACCTGCTGGGTGAGGCGAAGGATGATTTTGATACCGAGCTGTCGAATCTCTCGACCTTCGGCATCGGCAAGGATCTGCCCAAACAGGGCTGGAGCCGGGTGTTCGATGCCCTGATGTTCGAAGAGCTGATTGCCGAAGGCGGCGAAGCGATGCGCCCGGTTGTGATCGTGCCGGACGCGGAGGCTGCCAAGGCCCTGTTCCGCGGCGAGCGGACGGTCAGCCTGCGGGAAGAGCTCGAAGCCCCGAGGCGGCGCAGCCGCACCAAGGGCGCCGCGCGGACCGCTGTGCAGGCGGACCTCTCCTCCCGCGACCAGACGATTTTCGACGCCCTGCGCCTGTGGCGCACGCAGCTCGCCAAATCGCGGGGCGTGCCGCCGTATGTGATTTTCCATGACCGGACCCTGGCTGAGATCGCCCGTGAGCGCCCCGCAAGCGCCGAAGCGCTGCGCGAAATCAGCGGTGTGGGCGAGAAAAAGGCCCAGGCCTATGCCGGGGATGTGGCCCGGATCGTCAAGGAAGCGGCCTGAAGCCCGCCGCCAGCGGCCAGGCCCGGGGCAAGGGGCTGGGGAATAGTGAGGCTGGCGCCTTGACCCCGTGCCTGCGGCACCGCACCTATGGGGCTCTGATTTTACAAGATTCCCGCACCCGGAGCCTGAATGACCCGCCTCGACGATAACGATGAAAAAAACCCGGCCCCGGCGCCGACAACGCTGATCGAGAACGCGCTGTTCAAGTCGCGGACGATCCTGCTGACCGGCGGAATCGACTTCAAGACCGCCCGCGCGGTCTGCGAGCGGCTGCTTGCCCTCTCGGCCGAGAGCAATGACCCGATCCTGCTGGTCATTTCCTCGCCCGGCGGCCATGTAGAGAGCGGCGACATGATCCATGACATGATCAAGTTCGTCGCGGCGCCCGTCAAAGTGCTGGGCACTGGTTGGGTCGCCTCGGCCGGCGCGCTGATCTATTCGGCCGCCAAGAAGGAAAACCGCTACTCGCTCACGAACACGCGCTATCTGCTGCACGAACCGCGCGGCGGCGTCGGCGGTCAGGCCACTGATGTGGAGATTCAGGCGCGCGAGATCATCAAGATGCGCGAGCGGCTGAACAAGATCTTCGCCCAAGCCACCGGCAAGACGCTCGAGCAGATCAAGAAAGACACGGACCGTGACTTCTGGATGAGCGCCGAAGAAGCCCTCGCCTACGGGCTGGTCGGCAAGATCGTCAGCCACCGCAACGAAGTGGTCTAGCCTGGCCGCAAGGGAGGCGGGCGGATGTTTGCCTCCCGGTAAGGTTTATCGGTGATGGTCTGGCGTTAACCATAACCCGGGTGCCGGACTCCTTATCCATGCCACTTCGCCTGAAGGATATCGCGCTGCCTGTGGCCCTGGTCACGCCGTCCACGACGGCGGCAGCTGCGTTTTCGCTTTTCCTGTCCGACCCCGCCCTGTTTGCCGTTGCCGTTCAGCTCGCGGGGGGAGAGGCGCCGACCTACGGCCTCGTCACGCGGCTGAGGCTGGCAGAGGGGCTTGCCGGCGCGAACGGACGCGACGTGTACGCCCCGCGTTCAGTGATGCACCTTGTCGGCCCCCGGCCTGTGATCGCCGAGGGTCATATACCGGCGGCGCTGATCGCGAAGACGGCGGCAGAGCATGCCACCACCGCGCTGACGGAAGGCGTGATCGTGTTGTCGGGCGGCGTCTATGCCGGGATCGTTTCCCCCGCCATGCTGCTGAAGACCGTGGCCGAGGAGAATGCGGCCCGCGCCCGGTTCCAGCAGACCGCCCAGAAGAAGTTTGAAGACCTGAAGGGACAGCTCAACCGGCTATCGGAATCGCGCGCCCGGACGCTCGCCTTCATCGGCCATGAAATCCGCACGCCGCTGACAGGTATCCTCGGCGTCGCAGACCTGCTTGAAGGCCAGCTGTCCCCCGGCGAGCCCAAGCGCCTCGCCCGCACGATCAGCCAGAGCGGGCAGCATCTCGAACGCCTGCTCACCGACCTGCTCGACCTCTCGCGGATTGAGGCGGGCAAGCTTGCGATCACCAACCAGCCGTTCGAGCTGCGCCAGTTTGCGCTCGAAACACGCGATCTGTGGCTGCCGCAGTTTGATGAAAAGCGCATCAGCCTGCGGATCGGCGTGGCGACCGGCGCGCAGGCCCGGATTGAATCGGACCCCGCCCGCCTGCGCCAGATCCTGTTCAATCTCGTCAGCAACGCGATCAAGTTCACCGACCGCGGGCAGGTCACGGTCACGCTCGCCACTGCTCCGTCCTCGGACGGTCTGATGCTGACGATGCGCGTGGCCGATACCGGGCGCGGCATTTCGGACGCCGACAAGTCGCGCCTGTTCGAGGCGTTCGAGCAATCCAACAGCGCTGATGCGGTTACGGGCACCGGCCTTGGCCTCGCGATTGCGCGCAGTCTGACCCGCCGGCTTGACGGTAAAATCATCCTCACGGACAATCCGGGCGGTGGCTGTATCTTCACGGTCGCTGTTCCGGTCTTGAAAGCTGGCCCGAGGCTCGCCGTCGAGAACAAGGCCGAACAGACCGCAGCGCGGTTCGATCTCGGCGAAGTGCTGCTGGCGGAAGATCACGAGGCGAGCGCGTTGGTGATCCGCGAGGCCCTGGTTGCAGCCGGCTGGCGGGTCGAGACGGTGGCCGATGCGGGCGCGGCGATCCAGCGTGCCGGGCAGCGGCGCTACCAGGTCATTCTCACAGATATCCACATGCCGAATGGCGGCGGCGACGCCGTGCTGAAATCAGTGCGCGCGGGGTTTGGCCTCAACGCCCTTACGCCGGTCGTTGCAGTCACCGCTGATGCAAGCCCCGAGAGGCGCACGGCGTGCGAGCGGGCGGGATTCTCCGGGCTGATCGAAAAGCCGGTCCGGCCGCGCGCACTCGTCGCAACGCTCGCCGATATCCTGATCTCGAGCGGTCCGCCGCGGCGCGTCTCCGGGGCCTGAACTAGAACGTCCGTCCAATGAGCAGGTAGGCCGATTGCCGTCCGCCTTCGGAGCGTCCGAAGGCGAGGTAGACGGGACCAAAAGCGGTATCTGAGGCGACGTAGACGCTGCCGCCGAAGCGCAGGTCGCCAGCATCGAGCGACGTGTCACCCTGCCAGGCATCGCCCAACTCAAGTGATCCGCCCACGAACAGGGGGACGCCGAAGATCTGCTGCGAATCGCGGCCCAGTTGACGGCGGTAGATCACCTTAGCAGTTAGGAAGTTCTCGCCCGAAAGCTCCTCCTTGCGATAGCCTGAAAGGCTGAACAGGCCGCCAATCCGGTAGAGTACGTCGAGCGGCGCGGTCCCGTCTATGCGCTGGCCGGTGGCGAATCTGGCGATCAGTGTGTCGGGTCCGTGGCTGGTAGCCGACAGGATCGATGCGCTCGCTGTCTGGAAGTCTGCGTTGTCGCCCAGCGCCGTCAGGCCCTTGACCCATTTGGCGCTGGCGCTGACCCCCGCGCGTGGGAAGAAGGGGTCGTCCAGCGTATCGTAGGCTCCGGAAGCGACGAGACGTCCGATGTCGAGATCGGACTCGTTGATGATCGCAAATCCTTCATTCAGCTTGGCCCGCCCGGTGCCAAGTTCGACACCAAAGCGCACTTCGCCCACGTTGCCGAACTGTCGGCCGCCTTCGATCGACGCGAGAGCGTATGTAAGGTCAAAACCGGCCTCCTTGAAGCCACTCACCGAGTAGCGGTTGACCGGCCGGCTCTGGATCTCGCCGCTGCTCGCCACGAACCAGGTCTGGCGAGGGTCGAGGACGCGGAAGTACTCGGCCTCGACTTGGTTGAAATCACCAATGGTGGCGCGCGCCTGGATTTCCGACCCGAAGGAGTCCAGAGCCGCGCTGCGGAAATCGACGGACATAGCGGCATCGGACTCAGTGTTGAAATCATTCTCGACACTCAAGCCGAAACGAACCCGACCCGCATCAGGCACCTGGTCAACAGCGCGCACGACGAGACCCGTCTGACCCTCACGCTCTTCGTAGACATAGTCGACGCTCTCGAACGGGCCGAGCGCATAGATACGGTCCAGCGCCTCATCAATGGCTGACGCTTGGGCGGGCTCGCCAACCAGGTCAATCACTTTGCCTTCGAGCAGGGACTGGTTGAGCCGTGATGTATTCTCAATACGGACAAATCCGATGACCGGCGGTGGGTCAGCATCTGTCCCGGCATAGACAACCGGCAGCCGGCTTTCTGCAAGGGCCGAGATGCGGTCCATCTCGGTACGGGCGGCGAGGCGCCCGGTCTCGATCAGGTCGTCGCTGCGATTGAAGTCGGCCGGGCCGATATCGCCGGTGTCGACGCGGATCAGGAAATCTTTGCTGGTGAGGGTCGCAATCTCTGCGCGCTCGTTGGCCAGGATCAGCAGGCTGACGGTCTGCGACAGGACATCGACGACTGATCCAATCTCGGAACCGGGGAGAAGGTCGCTCGGCGTCCAGACAGCAATGACGATGTCGGCGCCCATGTCGCGCGCCACACGGATCGGGATGTTGGCGGCCAGCCCGCCATCGACCAGCAGCTTGCCATCCATCCGCACCGCCGGGAACACGCCGGGCAGGGAGATCGAAGCGCGCATCGCCATCGGCAGCTCCCCGGACCCGAGCACGACCGCTTCGCCGGTCGCAATGTCGGTCGCCACTGCCCTGAAGGGCACCGGGAGGTCATCGAAGTCGTCGATGTTGGTGCGCACCGGCGTGAAGCGGCGCAGCTCCTTCATCAGCATCTGGTCAGAGACCGCGCCAGTGGGCAGCAGGATGCCTGCAGCTGAGACCCCGAGCCCTGCCGTTCCGGGAAAGTCCGCCTGCTGCTGTTTCTGGCGGAAAGTCAGTTTGTCCCGGTCTGGTTCGGGCGAGAAGACGCCTGCCCAGTTAACATCCTCAACCACCGCCTCGAGTTGCGCGCCATTGAGGCCGGAGGCATAGAGGCCGCCGACGACCGCGCCCATCGAGGTGCCGACGATCATGTCCGGCCGGATGCCGAGGCGTTCGAGTTCCTGGACGGCGCCGACATGCGCCAGACCGAGGGCGCCACCGCCCGACAGGACGAGGGCAATCTTCGGGCGAGGAGGACCTGCGGGCGCCAAATCATCGCACAGTGCCAGGCCGGGCAGGAGGCCAAGGCCGCCCACTGCCAGAAGCGGCCGCCAAGACTTCCTCCAGGTCTTCCACCAGTTAAATGCAGCTGCCTGCAGCATCAGGTTTCTCCCCGGTCCATTCCGCTTAAGTGAGCACTGCTAACACTTTATGGCGGTTCGGAAGAGATCTGATCTCCCGGTCCCGCGCTCATGAGGCGTTGCCGGGGCGAACCACTCAGCCAAAGAACAAAGAAGGCTGGAACCCATACGATGCCTGGAATCGCAGAAAATCACGAAAAGGCTCAAAATCGTAATCTGCCTGCGTGTTACATCTCAGGTTTCGAACGCATGACAGACAGGCGCGAGGCGGCAGACACCTCCATTGCTGGCCGGCGCGCCTAAGCGGCGGCTGTGTCAGCCATGTTCTCCTGACTGTCTGTTTTGCGCCTTACCCATGATTCGAAGAAGGCTTCCTTGGTCAGCGGGCGGCCGATATGCCAGCCCTGGATCATGTCGCAACCGAACTCTTTCAACATGTTGAAGGTGATGTCGTCCTCGACACCTTCTGCAACGACAGTGATCCCGAGTGCATGCGCCATTTCGATGGTTGATCGCACCATGATCCGGTTGGCGTTGCTGCTTGTTATCAGGCGAATGAAGCTCTGGTCGATCTTGATTTCAGAGGCCGAAAAGTCCTTAAGGTAGCTCAAAGTTGACTGGCCGGTTCCGAAGTCGTCGATCGACAGATGTATTCCCAACTCTCCAAAGCGTCCGATTGAAGCGGCGGCAATGTCCGGGGACGTCATGACCGCCGTTTCGGTAAGTTCAAAGGTCAGCAGGGAGCCATTTGCGCGCCCGCTGCGGATGATTTCCAGCGCCGACTCAACGAAGGTATCCCTGCCGAGCAGGGGCGCGGATATGTTGACAGCGCACCCCAGAGTGCGCCCTGCAGTGTGCCATTCCTCAAGCGAGGCGATCACGCGGCGCAAGACGAACAGCGTCAGAGGTTCAATCAGGTTTTCGCGCTCAAGGACTGGCACAAATACAGCGGGGCTGATCGGCCCCTTCGCCGGACTGTTCCAGCGTACAAGGGCCTCTGCCCCGGTCACCTGGCCGGATGCAATGCTGAACTTCGGCTGGTAGACGACTGATACCTCACCGGCTTCCAGTGCGTTCGCAAATTCGGAGACAATGAAAAGTGACTGGTTTGTATCGTCTGCGAGGCTTTCGTTGTGCCAAAGCGAGCGAACGCCTGTCCTGCTGGCCTGCTTAGCGGCCAGGACAGCTTTGCTGGATAGACCGAGCGGGTCTGAAAGCGGCCCCTCGACCAAGCCGAAGCAGAGCGTCGCGCGGACTGATCGCCCGCCTACCTGCAGGGGCGCGTTGAATAGCAGGCCTGCCGCTTCAATCTGGTTGTCTAGGGCTTGCGGACTTTCAGAATCCATTTTCCAGCAGAATTGGTTGGGCCCGATGCGGTAGAGTTCGTCATCTCCGCAGATGAACTTGCACCGGTCCGCTACGGCGCCCACGAACCTGGCAGAATCGTCTTCGCCGAGTATCGAGAGGATCTCGCCAAAATTAGCCACTTCGGCGACGACAACATAGACCGGCTTACCCGTACCCTTCTGGCGCAACCAGGCTGCCAGGTTGGGATGTCCGGTTGCGGTGTCGAAATAGCGCTCGCGGTTAAGGCGCCTCATGAAACCCGTGAAGTACTGACCTGCAATCCAGACCACGATGAACAAAAAGGCCGGGGCGAGGTCCAGATGGGCGTACCTGTAGCGCTCTGCAAACAGGGAAATGATGAAAATCATCAAAACAAGGAGTAGCGTCACAGGCTCCTTCGGCCAACTTTTACGGCCCTGAAACCGGCAGAAGATCGCGATCAGCGTGATGGCCAGAAACAACATCGGCCAAGGTCCCATATGCGCAAGCGCGGTGCCCGCCATCAGGGTCTCAGCGGCCAGCGCCTGCAGTAACACGCCCGGCACAATTCCAAATCGCGCTGTTGAATACCGGTCGCCCATCTCGATCGCCGTTGCGCCGACGATGACCCTTTTGCCCTGAAAGGAAGATGCATCGAAGCGGCCCTCAACAATATCTACGAAACTGTAGGCCGGGATTGTGCTGATCTCGATGGAATGGTCGAGTTCAAAAACCGAGTTCACGGCACCGTTAGCTTGAGCGAGCAAGGCGCCGATCGAGGGGCGCGGCACGCCGTCGGTTACGGCGCCGAAGGGATAACTGTTTACCTGTCCATCCCTGCCGGGATGTACGTTGACAGATCCGAGGAAGGCCTGTTCCCGCAAGATCTCGATCGGCAGGTTCTCAGATGCAGCATTCTCATCCCCAGTGCTGGATGGCTGACGGAATGTGGGCAGGACAACTTTGCCCCGCGCCCGCGCCAATGCCTCAGCAAAGGCGGCGTCCTCGGCATCTGTCGAACGTGATGAAAAATCTATGTCGAACACGATCTGTTCGACCCCGGCTTCGTTCAGCCGGTCAACCAGTTGGGCATGATAACTGCGCGGCCAGGGCCAGTTGTCCAGGCTCTTGAGTGACCTGGCATCGATCTCGACGAGATAGATCTCACCGCTCGCCGGCTTCGAATTAAGACCGTCCCGGATCTGGCCGAAAAAGCGCTCTGCCGGGTCTCCTGTACCCAGAAAAGCTGTCAGTATAGAGACAACAAGAGCAGCCGCAAAGATCGCGGCTTGATGCATCCATGTCGGTAAAAGACGATAGGATCCGTCAGTGACCTGTTTCGACTTGCCCCGCATCCTTTTCACGTTCCCGGCCGCTTTCAAATCGGCCGACAGGTGTCTGCAGTCAGCCTGCAGATTTTACCTGGGAACGATTGGTTCATGGATAATTCTGAACGGATCGAAGTGCCGGTGGTCGACCCTTCCGGTTGTCCGCGGCCCAGACGTCGCGGCCAACGCCGGGATTTTCTGGCGAACTGCGCTTCCGGCCTGGCGCCGTCTACCGCTACCACGAACCGCGGCGGCGCGCCCGAAGCGGACGTCAGAGCAAAGAAAGAGAGAGCCGCCAAGCGCATGCCAACATTCCGGAATCCTGAAACGCTGTACCAGTTACAGGTTGCGATCCGGCTAAGGCAGCATTGGAAGATTAAGCACCAGGACCGCCCGGCGTTAACCGCACGGCCTCTGATATCAGTAAATCGCGGCCTGAAAGCTGGTCAGCAACGGATCGACACACGTCCGGCGACCATATTGACGACTTCAGTCTGCGATCCGCCGGATACCAGAGCCTGCGCCCGCACAGAGCGGGCGACTTTGCGGGTGCCAGCACAAGCAGCGGCCTCGCAAAGGCGACACCCTGTGCCAGCTCAGAGGCCGGCCCGTCGACGGCATTGAAGCGGGAGGCCGCACCAGGCTCGACCCTTTTTTCGGCTGATAATGTCAAGACGGGTCAGGTTCAGGCCGCCTTGCTCCACATCTATCGGCTGCACGAGGGCCACACCGGACCGGTCGCTGCGAAGGTGGCGGCGCCCGCCGCGAAGGCCTCCGGATTGTTTGCCCGAACCTGTGTTCATGACGACATTATCGGCGCGTCCTTCGGCCCGGCCAGGCAGGAGGCGGGACGAGCCCGGCGCCGGATCTCGGCCTTGACCTTGGGTAATCGCAGGGCGGCCTGCAACGTGCCGCGCGCCTGTGTCGAAGGGTGATCTTCAGGCGATGTCCAGATTGCATCCGCAGAAGCAGCGCAGACGTAAACCCTCATGTCGGGCAACCTGCCTCACCTGAAACCGATTTCGAAGAAGACGACCATGATGCCTGAAAATGATCTGGCGCCCGAGGGTAGATCTCGGGACGAAAAGTCCCCCAGCCGGAGCGGGCGATACCTGACAGTCTGGTATGATGGCGCCTGTCCGCTCTGCAGGCGCGAGATCGCTTTGTTTCAGCGCCTCGACAGGCGCGGAGCAATAAGGTTCCAGGACGTGGGCCAGGCAGAGGCCGCGTGTCCGCTGGACCGTGCGAAGTTACTCGCGCGGTTTCACGCCCAGGAGGCGGGACAGCCTCTGGTTTCCGGTGCCGCGGCCTTTGCCGCGATGTGGCGCGCAATCCCAATCCTTCGGCCAGTTGGCGAACTTGCCCGGATACCGCCCGTCCTCTGGGTGCTTGAGCAGGCCTATGTCTGCTTTCTCCGCCTCCGGCCAGGTTTGCAGAAACTGATGCGTTGATTGCGCGTGTGCCGGCCCTGGCGGGCAAGTTCCCGTTCGGGCTTGCAGGTCTTCCCGCGGTTTGAGCGCCCAGTGCCGGAGCAGCCCGGTGTTTGCGCCGCCATATCGCGCGGCAAAGACGGCGCGCGGATGGCAGAGAGCGGTGCCGGAAAACGATATCGCCGCTACGCACGCAGATGCCGATCCCCCCTCATAAGTCGTGCTTTGAGGGTGACCGCCCTGCGATCCCAACGAGGCGCTTTCGTCTAAGTTCAGAAGCCGGTTTTTTCCTGCATCAATCGTCTACCGCGCGTAGGCGACGTTACAAAAACTAGGCACTTGCATGAGAGTACCTAGAAATTGTAACATGCTCGCCATGGCCGCTAAGTCGAACAAGGATCGCGCAATTGCCCTTGCTCAGGAGCAGGGGGTCGGGCGTGCGCGCGACTTCGAGGCCCAGGGCATTCCACGGATGACGCTGCGCCGTCTGGTGGAGGAGGGCGCGCTGACGCAGCCTTCGCGCGGACTTTACCAACTCGCCAATGCCGAACACTCCGCCCAACACAGTCTGGCCGAAGCCGCAAAGGCCGCACCGTCCGGTGTTGTTGCGCTTCTCTCCGCGCTCCAGTTCCATGGGCTCACCACGCAGACGCCGCATGCCGTCTGGATGCTGATGCCGTCTAAGGCTTGGGCGCCGACAAAGCCGCCGGTGCGCCTCAAGATCATACGCGCCAGTGGCGAGGCGCTCACCGCCGGCATCAAGCATCATCGCATCGACGGCGTATCTGTGCCGATCACGACGCCCGCCAAAACGGTGGCCGATTGTTTCAAGCATCGCTCGAAGGTCGGCCTCGATGTCGCGCTCGAGGCGCTCCGCGACGCGCTGCGCCGCAAGCGCGCCACCACCGATGAGATATGGCGCTGCGCCGTGGCTGACCGAGTCGCGACGGTTATGCGTCCCTATCTGGAAAACCTGCCATGAGCCGGCCGCCGCTCAAAAACGTCGGCGCTTCGGTGCGCGCCCGACTGACTGACTATGCGCGCCAGCGCGGCGAGAACGCGCAGCTTCTGATGACGCGCTTCGCTATCGAACGCCTGGTCTATCGTCTTGCGCAATCGGGCTACCGCGACCAGTTCATTCTCAAAGGCGCGATGCTGTTTTCGCTCTGGGCGCCGGTGCCCTATCGCAGCACCGGCGATCTCGACCTGCTTGGCCAGGGCGATCCCGCACCCGAACGCATGGCCACGATATTCAAGACGCTCTGCGATCTCGCCGTGGCGGGCGATGGCGTGACCTACGAAGCCGCCAGCGTTCGCGCCGAAAGCGCCCGCGATGAAGAAGACTATCGCGGCGTGCGTGTCACGCTGATCGCAATGATAGCGAACGCACGCCTGCCAATCCAGATCGACATCGGTTTCGGCGACGCCGTCACGCCGCAGGCTACCGAGGTGACGTACCCGTCGCTGCTGGATTTCCCGTCAGCCGTCGTGAAGGCCTATCCGCCGGAAACGGTTGTCGCCGAAAAGCTGGAAGCGCTGGTAACGCTCGGTGTGCGCAACACCCGCATGAAGGACTTCTTCGATCTCTGGGTCATCGCCAAAACTTTTGCTTTCGATGGCGCAACGCTTTCTGCAGCCGTTGCGGCGACGTTTTCGCGGCGGAAGTCGGCGCTTTCCGGGGAGACGCCATTCGCGCTCACCGACGGATTTTCGCTGGACGCGAGCAAGCAAACCCAGTGGAATGCGTTTCTGAAACGCACGGCGATTGCAGTGCCGCCCGCGCCGTTTCCGTAGCTGGTCGGCTTCATAGCGACATTCGTGACGCCGTTGCTTTCGCCGGACGCCACCACCACCATGTCTTCACAGCAATGGCCGCAAGGTGGCCCGTGGACGAAGCCGACAGGTCCTGCGAAAGACGCTTAGAGAGAATGAACTGGGGAAGTCCGTTGGATGAGGCCGGACACAGTGTTCAGCAGCGTTCTCCGGATCACCGCCCTTGGGGATCATCCCCCTTGAAAGGGATGCGATATCTGACTCAGTCGAACTACGCACCGTTCGATCCGACGTATCTTTTCAAATCGACTGCAGCAATCGATGACTTCCTGCAGCGCGTTGCGTGTCAGTTGCGTGCTAGTTCGATCTCCGAGTTCTTGATCGATCTGCTAAAAGATCAAGAAAATCAAGGCAGTGAGTGGTGGTTCGGGAGAGACTTGAACTCTCGACCTCGCGATTATGAGTCGCGCGCTCTAACCAGCTGAGCTACCGAACCTTTCGCTGGGTCAGCGAAGGCGCCTGATACACATTGGCGCCGGAGCGTGCAAGCGGCCTAAGCGGACGGCGCCGGGCGGCGCTGCGTCCAGTCCTTTGCCCGGACATCCAGGGCGAGAATTTGCTGGCCAAGCGTTCGCCCGTCCTCGGTCAACGGGTCGCCCTCCTCGCCCGAATCCACGAGGCCGGCCTCCCGCAGCGCTTTCAGCCGGATATTGAGCACGGTCGGGGAAATGCCGCCGCAGCGCGACTTGCGCCTGAACCTTTCGCGGTGCGCTTTCCGGCGGGGTGAGGTCAGGCAGAGGCAAGTTCCGCCACGTGTTCGGCGATGGAGAGCGAGGAGGTCAGCCCCGGGCTTTCGATGCCGAGGAGGTTGATGAGCCCCGCGCTGCCATGGGTTTCAGGGCCTTCGATGCGGAAATCACCGGACGGGGCGCCCTGTGCCACGAGTTTCGGACGCACGCCCGCATAATCCGGGCTGAGGCGCTCGATCGTCAGGCCGGGCCAGAACCGGGTCACTTCGGCATGGAACAGTTTCGCCCGGGCGGGATCGACGCGGTAGTCAAAGGGCGGCGCAGCATCGTCGGGTAGCCATTCGGCGTCGGGGCCAACCTTGCCACGGCCCGCAAGGTCAATCGTCAGGTGCAGGCCGAGGCTGGACGTCGTCGGCATGGGATAAAGCAGGCGGCTGAAGGGCGTGTGGCCCTGGATCGTGAAATAGCTGCCCTTTACATAATGCGGCGCGGGCAGGGCGGCGGTGTGCGGGCCTTCGATCAGGGAGGCCGCGCGGGTGGCGTTATGGCCGGCGGCGTTGATGACAGTGCGGGCGCGGATGGTGGCAGGCGAGGCGCCGCCGGTCTCCAGACGCACATGGCCGGTTTCGACCGCGCCGGAGAGCAGCGGTGTGCCAAAGGCGATCGAGCCGCCTGCACCTTCCAGTTCGCCCTGCAGCGCGAGGAAATAGGCGTGGCTGTCGAAGATGCCTGAGACCGGCGAGACGATGGCGCCGGTAACCTGCGCGCTGAGGGCGGGCTCGATTTTCCGCACCGCGGCGCCGTCGATGAGGCTCAGCTGTTCCACGCCATTGGCTTCGGCACGGGCAAGGATCCCGTCGAGTTCGGCGGCTTCAGCGTCGCCCACGGCCACCACGAACTTGCCGCAGCGCTTCACGGTGACCCCGTGTGCATCGAGATAGGCATAGAGCATCCGGCGGCCGTTCACGCAGTGGCGCGCCTTCAGGCTGCCCTTGGCATAGTAGAGCCCGGCATGAATGACTTCGGAATTGCGCGAAGACGTGTGCATGGCGATCTGGTCTTCGGCCTCGAGGACGATGACTTCGCGGCCCCCCCGGGCCAGCGCGCGGGCGCAGGCAAGGCCGATCACACCTGCGCCAATCACGACCACATCTGCCTCGAAACTGTCCGTCATGCGCATCCTGTCAGGACTGGGTAGAAGCCGCGGCTCGCCGGGGCGGCCCGATTGGACTAGTATCAGGCTGAATGATCCGACGCAGCCTCATTCTGGCGGCGCTTCTTGTCTCAGGGGCGCCGGTCGCACTCGCAGATATAGCGGGCGCCAATGCGGCGTTCCGGGCAGGCCAGTATGACCTTGCGCTCAGCGAAGCCTCGGCCGAACTGACTGCCGATTCCTATGCTCTCCGTGCCCGGTCGATCCTCGCCAAGGCGATGTGCGCGGGGCGCGAGCCCGACACAGGCGTGCTCCATAGGGCGCTGGACGAGGCCGAAGCCGCGCTGAAGCTGGATGCGCGCCACGGGGAGGGACGGCTGCAGAAGGCGATTGCGCTGTCGCTGCTGACGCGGCCGATGGCCCTGTCGGAAGCGCGCGATTCCGGCAATGGGCCAAAGGCGAAGGCGCTCGCCGAAGGCGTGCTCGCGGACGATCCGTCGAACCATTTTGCGCTCGGCTTCCTCGCGGTCTGGCATGTGGAGGTGCACCGGCGCGGCGGCTCGGTTGGCGCGGCGATGATGGGGGCGAGCCTTAAGGCGGCGCGCAAGTATTATGCGCAGGCCGTGCGCCTTGCGCCGGAGGATGCAAGCCTGCGCTGGCAATGGGCGAGGGCGCTCGCTGCGTTCGATGCGAAGAAATACCACTCTGAGATCGAAGCTGAGCTGCAGGCAGCGCTGGAGATTGATCCTGCCACAGAGCTCGACCGCGTGATGCAGGGGCGGGCAGAAACGCTACTGGAGGTGGTGAACACCGGCAAGCCACGCGAGATTGAGGCGGCAGCTCTGACGATGCTGTAGCGTGGGATGAAATCCCACCCCAAACGCTATTGCGCTGCCAAGGCCCCCGCGTGCGCCGCTTCCTCGGACAGCCAGCGCTCTGCTTCCAGCGCGGCCATGCAGCCCATGCCGGCGGCGGTGACGGCCTGGCGGTAGGTCTCGTCGGTGACGTCGCCTGCAGCGAACACGCCGGGTATGGCCGTGCGGGCGGAGCCCGGTTCGGTGATCAGGTAGCCGTTCGGGCGCATCGGCATCTTGCCCACGAAAAGCTCCGTGGACGGCGCATGCCCGATGGCGATGAAGATGCCGTGGACGGGGATGTCGCGAACGGCGCCCGTCTTGATGTTCTTGATGCGCGCCGCGGTGACGCCGAGTGGCTGCTCGTCGCCGAGCACGTCTTCGAGCGCCGAATCCCAGATAACTTCGACCTTCGGATTCTTGAACAGGCGGTCCTGCAGGATCTTCTCGGCGCGGAAATGGTCGCGGCGGTGGACGACGGTGACCTTGGAGGCAAAGTTCGTCAGGAACAGCGCTTCTTCGACGGCGGTGTTGCCGCCGCCGATGACCATAACTTCGCGGCCCCGGTAGAAGAAGCCGTCACAGGTGGCGCAGGCGGAGACGCCGAAGCCCTTGAACTTCTGCTCGCTCGGCAGGTCCAGCCACTTGGCCTGCGCGCCGGTGGAGATGATCACGGCGTCGGCGGTGTAGGCCGTGCCGTTCTCCCCGACGGCCTTGAAGGGGCGGCTTGCGAAATCGACGCTGAGGATGTGATCGTTTGCGACCTTTGCGCCCATCTTCTCGGCATGTTCCTGCATGCGCACCATCAGGTCCGGCCCCAGGATATGCGCCTCGCCCGGCCAGTTTTCAACATCGGTGGTGATGGTCAGCTGGCCGCCGGGCTGCATGCCGGTGACGACGAGCGTTTCGCGCAAGGACCGCGCGGCATAGACGGCGGCTGTCCAGCCCGCGGGGCCGGAGCCGATGATCAGGATTTCAGCATGTCGTATCTCGGCCAAAGGGGCCTCCATCGTCTTCGATGCCCCTATATGGGCGCTGAAGACGAGGGTTAAAGCGCTGCGGGCGGCTTCGCAATGCGGCTATGCGGCGGAGGGGCTAACCTCACCGATCACTTCTACCGTCGCATGGCTGGCGCCAAAGGCATGGGCGAGGCGTTCCTTTACGGCGCGGCGGACCGTTTCGGCGCTGGCGCCGGGGGCTAGGGTCACGTCGAGCGTGACGAGCGGGCGCGATTCGGTCAGCGCCCAGGCGTGGACATGGCTGACGCCTGCAATGCCGGGGACGTGGGCCTTCAGATCGGCGATGATGTGGGAGGCTTCGAGGCCGTCGGGCGCGCCCTCGATAAGGATATGGCCGGCATCGCGCACGATCCGCAAGCCGCCAAACAGGGCGAGGCCTGCGACGAGGATCGAGAGCAGCGGGTCGGCGATGTACCAGCCTTGCCAGAGGATCAGAATGGCCGCGAGAATCGCCGCGACCGAGCCGAGCAGGTCGCCGGCGACATGCCAGAGCGCGCCGCGCAAGTTGATATCCTCTTTGTGGCCGCCGCCGTGCAGAATGGCGAAGGCCATCACGTTGACGACGAGGCCGAGGACGGCGACGCCGAGCATCAGCTCCCCAAGCACCGGCGAGGGCAGCAGCAGGCGGTTGACGGCTTCCCACACGATCCAGAGTGCGAGCAGGATCAGCAGCACGCCATTGGTGAAGGCGGCGAGCACCTTCATGCGGCCGAAGCCGAAGCTGCGTTCCGGATCGGCCGGGCGCGCCGCGAGCTTGTAGCCGAGCCAGGCTAACAGTAGCGAGCCGGTATCGGTGAGCATGTGCGCGGCGTCGGCCATCAGGGCGAGTGAGCCGGACACGATGCCGCCGATGACTTCGGCGAACATGAACCCGCCGGTGAGCAGCGCCGCCAGCACGACGCGGCGGCGTGAGTCGGCGCTCGTCATGTCGGCTTCGTGGGCATGGGAATGGCCGGCGTGCCCATGCGTATGGTCGTGCGAATGGTCATGCGCATGCCCGGGGGCATGGTCATGCTTGTGCGCGCCATTGGGGCAGTCAGGGGCGGTGTGGTTGGGCATGCGCAGGGGGTGGCGCCTGCAGGCCGATCCGTCAATCGGCGCGTGATAGCATAACGCCTGTCGAACAGGGTATGTTCGCGGTAATGCATGGCCACGCCAAGACGGCCAGCAAAAGGGAGGACAACATGGTCGAAATTCGCCTGCGCCAGCTTGTGATCGCGGCTGAAAAACTGGACGTGGCCGCTGCGCTGGCCGAAGTGCTGGGGCTCGGGGCGCCGTTCCCCGATCCCGGCGTGGCCGAGTTCGGCCTCGTCAACCGGGTCTACGCCATCGGCGACCAGTTCCTCGAAGTGGTTGTACCGACCGCGTTGACGGCGCCGGCGGGGCGCTTCCTCGCGCGCGGCGGAGACGGCGGCTATATGGCAATCTTCCAGACGGATGACCTCGCCGCGGCCCGCGCGCGGGTGGACGCACTGAAAATCCGCCGCGTGTGGAACATCGACCTGCCCGACATTTCCGCAAGCCACCTGCACCCCGCTGATGTCGGGGCCGCGATTGTCTCGATCGACGAGGCGCGTCCGGCGGCCAGCTGGCGCTGGGGCGGGCCGGGTTGGGAGACGCGCGCGTCGGCTGGCAAACTCACCGGCGCGGTGATCACCAGCGACGTGCCGGACCGGTTGGCCGCCCGTTGGGGCGCCGCGCTGGGCGTGGATGCAAAAGGTAGCATGTTGCAGCTTACCGACGCGGTGTTGGAGTTCCGCGAGGGTACGCAGGAGCGTTTGGCCGCGTTCCGTGTGAGCGTGCGTGATGCGGGCTCGGCCATTGCGCGGGCCAAAGCGCTCGGGTTGGAGGTGTCCGGCACGCAGGCGCGGATTGGCGGGGTGGATATCGTTTTCGGCTGAGGCGCAGCTCGCTCAGCCCCAGAGCGCGGCGCTCGGCGGCGCGACGTCGCCGCCAGTGAACGCCAGGCCGTCGGCAATGTCCTCGGCAAGCCAGAGCGGCCCGTCCACATCGGCCGCGTCGGCGAGGCCCGCGAGCAGCACGGCCGGCGCCATCGACAGCGAGCCCGCCACCATGCAGCCGATCATCACGCCCATGCCGGACTGGCGCGCGGCGCGCACCATCGCCAGCGCCTCGGTGAAGCCGCCCGTCTTGTCGAGCTTCACGTTCACGGCGTCGTAGCTGCGGGCCAGGGTCTGGATATCGGCGCGAGTGTGCGCGCTTTCGTCCGCACACACCGCAACCGGACCGGGCCTCCGGATGAGCGCATCGTCCTTGCCAGCCGGAAAGGGCTGTTCGATCAGCACCACGCCGAGTTTCGCGGCGGCCTTGGCGAGCGCCGGGAAGGTTTCGGCGGTGAGGCCCTCATTGGCATCGAGGATCAGCCGCGCATCGGGGCGCGCGAGGTGGACGGCCTTGATCCGCGCGATGTCGTCGTCGGCGCCGATTTTAAGTTTGAGCAGTTTGCCGGGCGCCGCCTGCGCGGCGTCGGCCATCAGGTCCGGCGCGGCGAGACTGATCGTGACTGCTGTTTCAACAGGCCGGGGTGCGGGCAGGCCAGCGCGTTGCCAGACGGGGATGCCGGTCAGCTTGGCCTCAAGGTCCCACAGCGCGCAGTCCAGCGCGCAGCGCGCGGCACCTGCCGGGAGCGCGGCTTGCAAGCCGGAAAGGTCCATCCCGCCCTCGATCTGGCTGCGCAGGCCTTCGATGGACGCGGCCACGCTTTCGACCGTTTCGCCATATCGGCCATAGGGGACGCATTCACCCCGCCCTGCGGCCCCGCCCTCGGTGATGCGCACCCGCAAGGTCTGGGCCTCGGTCTTGGCGCCGCGCGAGATTGCGAACGCAGCGCGCAGCGGAGAGGAAATTCTTGCGACTTCAAGCTCGCGATTGCGCATCAGTTAATCCCGAGGGGTGAATTGAGTTGGACGGGCGTGGGGCGTGCTTAAGCATGTTTTGCTACAGAGGTCAGGCCCGCACTCAATATGAAGTCCCCTGTTACCCCCGGTTTCGAGCTTGAAAAGAGCGGCGAAGAAACGGTCCTCCGTCTTACGGGAGATTGGACCGTGGCGACGTTGCAAACTGTGGAGGCTGGCTTCGGGACCACCCGCTTGCCGGACGCCGCGGGAATCGACGTCTCCGAATTGGGCAAGCTCGACACAGCCGGCGCCTTCCTGATCGACCGGATGCTGCGGGCCTCGAACGCCTACCCACCGCGCCTCATAGGGGTCCATGCCTCGGCGGCCAGCCTCCTCGAGCAGGTCCATGCTGTCTCCGATCCCTGCGAGCCGGCCCCGCCCCGGTCGCACGGCTTTGTGGACATGCTGGAACGGATCGGGCGCGGCACGGTCGCCGTATTCACCGAAGTGACGGCCACGCTCGCCTTTATGGGCGAAACGATGTTCACGATCGCCCGCCTGATCGTGCAGCCCTGGAAGCTTCGCTGGACTTCCATCGTCGCTGTGATGGAAGAGGCCGGGCTCAACGCCATGCCCATCGTAGCGTTCCTGACCTTCTTCGTCGGCATGGTGGTCGCCTTCATCGGCGCAACCTCGCTGCGCGACTTCGACCTTGAAATATTCACGGTCGAACTGATCGGCTATTCGATGCTGCGCGAGTTCGGCGTCGTGCTGACCGGCATCGTGCTGGCAGGCCGAACGAACTCCTCCTTCACGGCGCAGATCGGCACGATGAAGATGCGCCAGGAAATTGACGCGATGCTGACGCTCGGCCTGAAGCCGATGGACGTGATCGTCGCGCCGCGCGTCATCGCGATGGTTGTGATGACACCCATTCTGGCCTTCGTTGCGACGCTTGCGGGCATTGCAGGTGGCATCGTCGTGGGCTGGACGTCGCTGGATATCAATCCGGGCCTGTTCATCGAGCGAATGCGCGCCTCTGTTCCGCTCGACCAGTTCTGGATCGGCATGTCCAAGGCGCCGGTGTTCGGCCTCGTGGTGGCGCTGATAGCCTGCCGGCAAGGCCTGATGACAGGCGGCAGCGTTCAGTCTCTCGGCCACCGCACGACCACCTCCGTGGTGCAGGCGATCTTCGCGATCATCGTAATCGATGCGTTGTTCGCGATCTTCTACATGGAGCTCGGCATATGACCGCTGAGCCGATCATCCAAATATGGGACCTGAAGGTCGCCTATGGATCCTCCGTGATCCTCGAACACCTGAACCTCGACATTCCGAAAGGCGAAGTCATTGGCGTCATCGGACCGTCGGGCTGTGGTAAGTCCGTGCTGCTGCGTGCGATCACTGGCCTCAAGCCGCCGGAAAGCGGCGTGGTGGAAGTGTTCGGGCTGCGCCTCGACACGCTGGCTCCGAAAGCGCGCACGGCCGCAGAGCGGCGTTGGGGTATCATGTTCCAGGACGGCGCGCTGTTCTCGAACTTGACGGTGCGCGAGAATGTGATGGTGCCCCTAAAGGAACATACGCAGCTCAGCCCCGCCCTGATCCATGATCTCGCGGACATGAAGATACGCCTCTCGGGTCTCGCCGCCAGCGCCGGGGATAAATACCCGTCCGACCTTTCGGGCGGCATGCGCAAGCGCGCCGCGCTCGCCCGCGCGCTTGCGCTCGATCCGGAGCTTCTGTTTCTCGACGAACCCACCGCCGGGCTTGATCCAATTACGGCGGCAGGCTTCGATACGCTGTTGCGCGCCCTGCAGCGCGCGCTTGGCCTGACGGTGTTCCTGGTGACCCATGACGTCGACACCCTGCACGCGACCTGCGACCGGATCGTGGTCCTAGGGGAAAAGCATGTGCTGGCAATGGGCACCATTCCGGAACTGAGACAGGTCGATCACCCCTGGATACAGGAATACTTCAGCGGCCCGCGCGGACGGGCCGCCGCACCCAACGACGAAAAGAGGACCTAGAGGCAACATGGAAACCCGGGCAAACTACGCACTCATCGGCGCACTCGTCCTGATCGCAGCAGCGCTCGTGGCAGGCTTCGTCCTCTGGCTCGGACAGTCCGAGTTCCAGCGCGATTTCAAGGCCTATGACATTGTCTTTGAAGGCCCGGTCTCGCTCGAGGAAGGCGCAGCGGTGCGCTATATCGGCGTCAAGGTCGGCGAGGTCGCCAGCGTACGGATCGATAAGGCGGACCCTTCAAAGGTGCGCACGCATGTCCGCGTTTCGCGCGAGACGCCGATCCGCGAAGACTCCACCGCGTCCATCCAGCTCGCCGGCATCACCGGCATCACTTTCGTGCAGATCAGCGCCGGAACCGGTAAGCCGCTCGAAGGCAAGCCCGGCCAGCCAGTGCCGGTCATCAAATCCGAACGCACGCTGGTCGATCAGATCGTGGCCGGCGGCGCGCAGGCGCTTGGCCGCGCCAACATGACATTTGATGGTATCAACCGTATACTGACGGACGAGAACATTGCGTCGCTTTCGGTCTCCATCAAGAACATCGAAACCGTGACCTCGAAGCTCGCCGCCGATGACGGCCTCGTCAATCAGGCCTCGGTGACGCTGACCGATATGTCAGATGCGGCCACGGCGTTTGAAGTGGCGTCGAAGGATTTCCATGGTTTAGGAACACAGGCCGGAGCCGGTATCGAGACAATGGTTGCGGATGTTCGTACGGTCGCCATGTCAGCTGCGGGAACACTCGACGAAAGCCGCCGGGCGGTTGCCGCGGCAACTGCCATCATCGAAGGTCCGGCGACCACGACGATGGAGAACACTAACGCTGCCAGCCAGGACCTCCGTGTCCTGATCAACCGGCTCGACCGCGCGGTGCGCGAGATCGAGCGCAATCCGCAGGGCTTCGTCGTTGGCGAGCCGCTGCCTTATGAGGAAAAGCGCAAATGATCCGGACCGTCCTGCTCTCCGCCGCCCTTGTGAGCCTTTCCGGTTGTATCAGCGTGCTGCAGCAGCCCGATGCGCCCGATGCCTTCTACCGGATCGGGCCGATGGAGCCGATGCATACCTTGAACGCGACTGTTACCATCCGAGAGCCGGAAGCCTCGCGTCTGTTCTCCGGCCGGTCGATCGCGGCAGAAGATGAAACCGGCGCGCTCCGTATCTTGCGCGGTGTTCAGTGGACAGACAACGCGACCGAGATGATGCAGGGCGCCTTGCTCGACTCGCTGAGCGGCTCCGGCCCGAATGCGGCCTTGCCCTCGAACTCTTCCGGTCCGGCCCAGTTCGAATTGAACTGGCGGCTGAGCGAGTTCACGCTTTACGGTGGTTCGGCCCGCTGCCGGCTCGACGCGACCTTGCTGTCCGGACGCACGCGTACCGTCGTCGCGCAGACCAGCGTGTCAACCACGGCGGTTGGCCTGGACGACACGAATGCTGCCCGTGCCAAGGCGCTGACCGATGCCGGCCGCGCCTGCGTGAGTGAGCTCGCGTCTTTCATTTCCGCGGAAACTCGGAAACCCGCCGACGCAGCACCTGCGGAATAGAGCAGCCGTTTCCGGGCATAAGAAAGCCGGGCCTGCACAGCAGGCCCGGCTTAGTTTTTGTAACGCGGATCAGCCCGCTTTCATCTCGTCAAACGCGAGGTCTTTGTCGACGCGGACATCCTGCGGCAGGCCGAGCACGCGCTCGGCGATGATATTCTTCAGGATCTCATCTGTGCCGCCCGCGATGCGAAGGCCGGGCGCCCACATGAAGCTCTGCTGGAAGATCGCATCAGCCGGCATCCGGTCGGATTCGGTGATGATGCCGTAATGGTCCTGCATCTCGATCGCTGAGTTGCAGATGTCCTGCAGGTGGTTGGCCGTGATGATCTTGCCGATCGAGTTTTCCGGGCCGGGCGTCTCGCCGCGCGACAGCGCCGTCTGTGTGCGGAACTTCGTCAGCTTGTAGCCCTGGGCCGCAACATACCAGTCCGCCAGCTTCTCGCGGAACGCCTGGTCGGTGATGCTGCCGGCATCCTTGGCATAGGTCATGATCTCGCCCCAGTCCGGACCGGGCGAGCCGCCGACGGCAAGACGTTCGTTCATCAGGGTGACAAGCGCGACTTTCCAGCCATCGCCTACTGCGCCGAGACGGTCGCTATCCGAAATGCGCACGTCGGTGAAGTACACCTCGTTGAACTCGCGGCCACCGGAGGCCTGGTGGATCGGACGGACTTCAACGCCGGGCTGCTTCATATCGACGATGAACATGGTGAGGCCTTTGTGTTTCGGAACCTTCGGGTTCGTGCGCACGAGCAGGATGCCATAGTCAGAATAGTGGGCGCCCGAGGTCCAGACTTTCTGGCCGTTGATCACCCAGGTATCGCCGTCCTTGACGGCTTTGGTCTTGAGGCCGGCCACGTCCGAGCCGGCAGACGGCTCGGAGAACAGCTGGCACCAGATTTCCTCGCCGAACAGGGCTTTCTGGACGTAGCGCTGCTTGTGCTCGTCCGAGCCGAACGCGATGACCGTCGGGATACACATGCCAAGGCCGATGGCGAACGGGCCAGTCGGCGCGTCGAATTTCGATTCTTCCTGGCCCCAGATGACGGCTTCCATCGAGGTGCCGCCGCGGCCGCCCCATTCTTTCGGCCAGGTGATCTGGGCAAACTTGTTCTCTGCCTTGGTTTTCTGCCAGGCCTTGGCGCGGGCGAGCGCGGTCTCGCCGGAGCCGGCACGCGGACGGGCGCCGGTCTTCAACTCAAGGTGCTTGGACAGGAAGTCAGAGGCTTCCTGACGGAAGGCGGCTTCTGCGGGGGTATCGTTGAAGTCCATGTCGGTCTCCGTAGCTCTCAGTGGTTGGGGGTTAAAACCGGTTTTTCAAAGCCGGGTGTTTTTTGGTAGAAAATTATGGCGTGAACGATTGCTGACAAGCGGTTGCCTTATTCCACACGGATTTGGGGCGTCGTATGTGTCTCGTGCGCTGGGGAGAAGAGCGATGGGCTCCCGCCCGCAGCGCAACACATAGGGACAACGTCACATGTCGAATATCTTCGTGCAAACCCGCCGAATCGCTGCCGTCTCGGCCGCTTCCATGCTCATTGCCGGGCTCGCGCATGCCGGAGTCGAACTCAAGGTCGGCAATGACACGGTTGCCGCAACGGCTGCCACGCTTAGCATCTCGCAGCAACCGGCTTATGATCCGGTGACATACCTCCCGGTCGAGCCGGCCAAGGTTCAGCTGTACGCCGGCGGCATCTACATCACCCGTGACTTCGACTCCTCGTCTGCCAAAATCCTGAAGCATGTCGTGGGCGGCACAGCCGTTCCGGTCGTTGAGATTACGCTCACGACGGACGCCTCCACGGACAAGCAGGTCTGGAAGCTGACCGACGCCGTTCTGAACAACTACTCGACCTATACGGGCGATAAGTCGCAAGTCATCGAGAACTTCGACATCACCTACAAGACGGCTAAGCTGGAAGTCTACACCGGTGGAAGCACGAAGCCGACGGACACCGTAACCTGGGAAGCCCCAGCGCCGGTCGCCTATCCGCAGGGCGAATAAGCCTTGGTGCAGCGGGCGGCGGGAGTAACCCCGCCGCCCGGTCTGTGCCCGGCGGCATGTGAGAGAGTTGGCCTCAGGCCGCATTCTTCGCCTCGAGCGCACGCACCAGTTTTTCTTTCCACACCTTGGGCGAGCCGGCCTGCACGGCCAGCAGCTTCGCCCGGCGATAGAAGAGGTGGCAGTCGACTTCCCAGGTAAAGCCCATGCCGCCGTGTGTCTGGATGTTTTCCTTAGACGCAAACCAGTAGGCCTCTGACGCGGCAACGCGGGCCGCAGCGGCCGCTTCCGGCAGTTCGGTCGAATCGGTCAGCAGCGCCCAGGCTCCGTAGAAACAGTTCGACCGTGCAATCTCGTTCTTCACATAGATGTCGGCCAGCTTGTGCTTGATCGCCTGGTTGCCGCCGATCGGGCGGCCGAAGGCGTAGCGGTTCTTGGCATAGTCGTTCGCCATCTCGAGGCAGACCGAGGCGCCGCCGAGTTGTTCGAAGGCGAGCAGGACGGCCACGCGGTCCAGAAGCTGGGTATTCAGGCTTTCGCCCTCGCCCTTGCCGCCGAGGCGTTCGGCCGGGGTCGCGTCGAACTGGATCTCCGCATGGCTGCGGGTCGGGTCGATCGTCTGCACCGTCTTGCGGGTGACGCCCTTGGCCGACAGATCCACGAGCACGAGTGCGAGACCCTTGCCTTCCTTCGCCAGCACCAGGGCATGTGTCGCGATGTCGCCGTCGGTCACGGGGATCTTGGTGCCGGTCAGCGTCTTGCCGTCAAACGTGGTGCGCACGTTCGATGCGTCGGGATTGCCCGGGCCTTCCGAAGCCGCATAGGCTCCGATGACGGCGCCGGCGGCGATCTGTGGCAGGATGGCAGCCTTCTGCTTGTCGCTGCCAGCCAGCTTCAGCGCTTCGGTGAGGTAATAGGCGGTCGAGGCAAACGGGACTGGCGCAATGGCGCGGCCCATCTCTTCAGCGAGCACGCACATCTCCAGCATGCCGAGGCCGAGGCCGCCATGCTCCTCGGGGATCGCAGCGCCCAGCCAGCCCATCTCGGCAACCTTTTTCCAGAGGTCTGCGTGATAGGCGACGCTGTCATTGTTCAACACCTTGCGGACTTCCGAGGTCGGGCACTCGGCCGACAGGAATTTCCGGGCTTCACCAGCGAGGTATTTCTGGTCTTCAGAGAAATCGAAATTCATGGCGCGTCTGGCTCCCCATCGCCCGTTTCGGGCTTTGCTTGTTATCGCGGATGACTAAAAGAATAGCTGACTTTACGCGCGCGGAAAGCCGTGACCTAGCGGCAATGAGGCTGCGGCAATCGGTTGAATTTCATCACCTGGATTCACCCGTCGCCAACCAGCCTGTGGTAACTTTGCAACCTAAAGAGGAGGCACCACATGGCCAAGGCCCTGTTCCACAAGTCGCAGCGCGTGTTCGTGAAGCCGGTCGGCACCTGGGCCGTGATCGAGCACGTCGTGCCGCATTGGGTCAAGGACGTCGATGAGCCGCTGCGCGTCTCTTACGATTGTGGTCTCGGCCGGCCGTTCCATGCGCATGAGTTGATTTCGGAGCAGACGCTGCACAACCAGAACCGGGTCTCCGGCGAAGATGACGACATGATGCTGGAACGATGGGTCATCGACCGGCGCACCATCAAATGGCGGGCAGGCGATTTCGGCTTCACGCTGGCGGATCCTGGCACGTTTCCGGTGGTCGCAACGGATGAAGGCGGTGCAGGCGGCTGGCGCGTCGGAGGCTCGGAATATGACCGCGATCCGCAGCGCATCGAGCATCAGGCCCGGATGATCGTCCAGACGCCTGAACTGATGCGCATCGCCCGCCGCATCGCAGACTTCGCGTCCGAGAACCCGTCAGACCTCCCCTCCAGCCTCAAGCCGGTGGCTCAGTATTGCTCGCTGATCCTGCGCAATGTTTACCGGCTCGGCGAAGAAGTGACCGTCGCCGCCGAGTGATCAGCGCTTGAGTAGGCGCGCGCTCGTCCAGACGCTCAGCACGCCGATGACGGCCCCGAGAGCGTTCGCCGCTGCATCCGCCAGTGAACCTGCCCGGCCTATACCCGCAAGCGCCTGCGTTGCTTCCAGCCCGGCGCCGTAAAGCGCCGTGACGGCCATCGCCGCTATGAGCCGCCGGGGCCCGAACCACACCGCCACCGGTACCGCCAGCGTTGCATAGGCCACGAAGTGCCGGATCTTGTCCGAAATCTGCGGCGCCGGCGCCTCGCCGGGTGGCACCAGTGAGAAATAGCCAACGATCACCGCGATCAGCGCTGCAAGCACGGCGGCGGCCCGGCGGATGGAGTCGCGATAGGGTGCTGGTGGAGCTGTCATCCGGGCCTGATGCCAGCAAGGGCGGTGCCAGACAACAACCCTCGACGGTACGTGCGCGGCTCTGTAACCCTATGACGGCGTATCAGGCAGATTTGAGGAGAACCGCACCATGCGAACGGAAACCCCTGTGGCCGTGCACCTCAAGGACTATGTGCCTTATCCCTTCGAGATCACCTCGGTGGACCTCGGCTTTGACCTTGGCCGCACCGTCACGCGCGTTCGCGCAGTGCTCGGCGTCACGCCGCAGGCCGCAGGCCCCATGCGTCTCGACGGTGACATGTTACGCCTGCTTTCCATCGCGCTTGGCCAGCCGGGCGCGCCCGCCACGCCTCTCGATCCTTCCGAATTCACCGTCGATCCGCGCGGGCTGACGCTGCACGCGCCGCCGGCCGGTCCCTTCACGCTCGAAACCGAAGTCGAGATATCGCCGGAAGCCAACACGGCGCTCTCCGGTCTCTATCTCTCGGGTGGCCGTCTCTGCACGCAGTGCGAGGCGGAAGGCTTCCGCCGTATCACCTATTACCCTGACCGTCCGGATGTGATGAGTTCGTTCCGGGTACGGATGGCTGGCCCGAAAACCGAGTTCCCGATCCTCCTGTCAAACGGAACCCCGGGCGCCTCCGGCGACCTGCCGGGCGGGCGCCACTTCGCCGAGTGGGTCGATCCGCACAAGAAGCCCGCCTACCTCTTCGCGCTCTGCGCTGGCGACTATGACGTGCTGCGCGACACTTTCACTACGATGTCGGGCCGGGTGGTCGATCTTGGCATCCATGTCGACAAGGGCGACGGGCCGCGCGCTGCGTGGGCCATGGACTCGCTCAAACGCTCGATGCGCTGGGATGAAGAGGTCTACGGCCGCGAGTATGATCTTGGCGTATTCAACATCGTGGCGGTGCGCGACTTCAATTTCGGCGCCATGGAGAACAAGGGTCTCAACATCTTCAACTCGGCCTATGTGCTGGCAGACGAGTCGACTGCGACGGACGCCGATTTCGAGGCCATCGAATCCATCGTCGCCCACGAATACTTCCACAACTGGACCGGCAACCGGATCACCTGCCGCGACTGGTTCCAGCTCTGCCTGAAGGAAGGCCTGACCGTTTTCCGCGACCAGAACTTCTCCGCCGACATGCGCTCGCGTCCCGTCCAACGCATCAAGGACGTCATCAAGCTACGCGCGCGCCAGTTCGCCGAGGATGCCGGCCCGCTCGCCCACGCCGTGCGCCCGGACAATTACGGCGCCATCGACAACCTCTACACGGCGACCGTCTACGAAAAGGGCGCCGAGCTCATCGGCATGCTGCGCCGGATGATTGGCGAGGCGAAGTACCGTCAAGGCATGGATCTCTACTTCGAACGCCATGACGGGCAGGCGGTCACCATCGAGGACTATTACAAGTGCTTCGAGGACGTCACGGGCAAGGATTTCTCGGTTTTCCGCCGCTGGTACGCCCAGGCCGGAACGCCGGAAATCCGCGTCACAGAGACTTGGCACGCGGCCTCAAGCACGCTCAGCGTGACATTCGAACAGTCGGTCAAGCCAACGCCGGGACAGCCGCACAAGCAACCGGTTCCCGTCCCGATCCTCTGCGCCTTACTCGACGGCGAGGGCGGCAATGCGCAGGGGCCGTTCCTGCACATGCTCGATACTGAGAGCGAGACGTTGGACCTGCGCCTGCCGCCGGGCAGCGGGCGTCCGCGCTTGTCGGTGAACCGCGATTTTTCGGCGCCGGTACGGATTGTGCGGCTGGTGTCGACGCTGGAGCGGCGGCCCCACGAATCCGACCCCTTCATTGCGGTTCCGACACCTGTCCAGCGCGCTATGATGCGCGCCGAACACCTCGCGCTCGTGCGCGCGGAAACCGATCCTTTCAACACTTGGGACGGCCTGCAAACGCTGATCAAGGAAGAGATCCTGACGCTGTCATCCGGCCGTCAGGCAAATCCCGACGAAGCGCTCGTCGAGGCAGTTGCCGGGGCCGTGCGCGGCGCGATGGACGACCCCGCGTTCGCGGCCTTGCTGACCCGTCTGCCGGATGTCGGCGAATTGATCCAAGAACGTTCGCCGGCTGATCCGGTCGCGCTTGCCGATGCTCAAGCCAAAATGAAAACGGCGATCTACAAGCGTCTTTCCGGCGAGATCGCCGAGGTCCTCAAGGCGCCCGCACCGGCGCCGTATCATCCGAGTGCGGAGCAGGCCTCCATCCGCGCCTTGCGCACCGCCTTCATAGGCCTGCTCGGCGCCTCGGAAGCGCGCGACGCCGCGCCGGCGCTGTTCAATCTCTATGAGCGCGCGCCCAACATGACCGAACGGCTCGCCTCCCTGCGCGCCCTCATGTTCACGAAAGGCGGCGCCAAGCTTGAAGCCATCCGCCACTTCGAAGAGCTCTGGCAGGACAATCCGCTCGTCATGGACAAATGGTTCTCCGTCCAGGCCTCTGCCGGCACGGCGGAAGACGTCAAACGCCTGATCGCCCATCCGGCCTTCGACCTGCGCAATCCCAACCGCGTGCGCTCGGCCATCGGCGGTTTCGCGATGCAGAACCTTGCGGCGTTCCACGCGCCGGATGGCTCCGGCTACCGCGCCGTCGAGGCGACTATTCTCGCCGCCGACAAGGCCAACCCTGCGCTCGGCGCGCGCCTGCTGACGGCGTTCGAATCCTGGCGCCTGCTGGAGCCCAAGGCCCGGGCCGAGGCGATGGCCTGCCTGAAGCGGCTCACAGAGGCTGGATTGTCGGAAAACGCAGCAGATATAGCCGCGCGCGCCCTTTCCGGCGGAGAATAAGAAATCGTTAATAGATTCCTCGCATTGGTTAACGGTGCAGAAAGGTTTGCCTTCGAGTATGGCGTGATCTGAAACTGCGTTCGCAGGTCACGGGGCAATCTTGGCCACACAGTCTTCCCAGTCCAGCAAGGCTGACAAGTCCGCTGCGGCGGAAGGCAAGTCGCTGGCCGCCGATAGCCGGCGGAACTGGGCGCTGATCCTTGCAATTCTGGGCCTTCTGGCCCTCGCACTCGGCTTCAAGGCCTGGGAAGAGCATCAGACCGCCGAGCGCAACTTCCGCGTCCAGCTTGAAGCCGAAGCCCACATGCTGGCTTCGCGGATTTCCGCCCGGGCCGACGCTGCGCAGGTCATGCTGAGCCTCGTGGGTGAGGCAGGCATGCCGAAATCGCAGGTCGCCTCCCTGATGCCCGGCATTGACGCGCTCGTCTCTCTGCGCGACGCCGCGCTGTCGCCGCCCGGCTACCGTCTCGGCGATGCGGCGGCTGCCGCTCGAAGCCTGAAGTCAGGCGAGCCGGGTTCGGTGCTGACAGCGCACGGCGATCTCGTGTTCGTCTGGGCCGGCGAGAACCGTGACACCCTGATCGCGCTGTCGCCGGTCTCATCGGTGTTCAAGAAGCCGGACGCTGCGCGCCTGTCCTTCCGGTCGCACGACAAGCGTTTCAGTTTCGGCGCAGCGTCGTTGTCTGAGGCGGCGGAAGCAGCACCGGCAGAAGGTTCCGCCATCCAAACCGCGCCGGATGGCGTGCGGGCCGCCAGCGCCTGCGCCATGGTCGGCAAAAGCGATGTCAGCGTCTGTCTTACCGTCGTCCGGCCGCTGCTCTCGCTCGCCGATATCGCCCGCTTCGCCATCTTCAGCCTGCTCATCGCCGCGCCCTCGATGGCGCTCGTGGGCCTGACCCGCCGCTTGTCGAAGCGCCAGACCGAGCTGCTGATCCAGGCGACCCGCAACCAGGAATCAGACCGTCTTCTTGGCCTCGTGATGCGCGGTGCGAAGGCCGGTTACTGGGAATGGTCGCATGCCACCAACGCCATCTTCTTCAGCGACGGCGCGGCCAGCCTGCTGAGCCTCGAGCGCCAGGGCCTGCTGACGCTCGACGACCTGCTTGCCCGCGCCCCGCTGGAGGCGAATGGACGCATTCGCGAAGCCTTCGACACGGCGCGCACCATCGGTTGGATCCATCTCACGTTCCCGGTCTCGGCGCTGCAGGGTCGCTGGATCGAGATGCGCGGCAGCCTGTCCACCGATCCCATCACCGGAAACGACGTGTTCGGTGGCATTATGCTGGACGTCACGGACCGCAAGCAGGCCGAAGACCGGGTCCGCGCCGCCGAGCGCCGTTTGCGCTTCGCCATCGAGGGGTTCACCGGACCCTTCGCCCTCTGGGACTCGCGCCGCCGGTTGCTCTACTGGAACCGCGCCTTCGCCCTCGATTTCGGCCTGCAGGACACGCTTCGCGCCGGCCTCAGCCATGAGACGATGCAAATCGCGCGGTCCGGCGCCGTGCTGCTGGAACGCGTCTCCGCCGAAGACAGCCGCACTACGCTGATCGCCCTGCGCAGCGGCCGCTGGCTGAAACTTGTCGAACGCTCCACACCCGATGGCGGCCTCCTGACCGTCGGCGTGGATGTCACCGAGAATGTCCGCAACGCAGAAGAACTGAAGAAGCAGCAGGCGAAGGTGAAACGCGCCGCGCTCGACCTCGAACGCTCCGAAGGCAAGGCGAGCGAGCTGACGCGCAAATACTCTGAGGAGAAGGAAAAGGCCGAGCACGCCGCTGCTACCAAGGCCGCCTTCCTCGGCAATATGAGCCATGAGCTGCGCACGCCGCTCAACGCCATCGTCGGCTTCTCCGAGATCATGATGAACGAGCTGGCCGGTCCGCTCGGCCATCCTTCGTACAAGGAGTATTCGAGCGATATCCTGGCCTCTGGCCAACACCTGCTCGACATGATCAACGATATCCTCGACATGGCGAAGATCGAAGCCGGCAAGATGACGATCACGCCTCAACCGATTGACCCTGTCGATCCGGTCGATGCCGCCCTGCGTATGATCCGGCGCAAGGCAGAAGAGAAGGACATAGACCTCGTGCTCGATGCTGACTTGGACCTGCCGGACATCGACGCCGATCACCGCGCGATCCGACAGATGATCCTGAATCTCGTCTCCAATTCCATCAAGTTCACTGACCGCGGCGGTAAGATTACCGTGCGCGTCGAGCAGCGCGGACCCAAGATCCAGTTCAGCGTGACTGATACCGGCATCGGCATTCCGGCCGAAGACCTTCCCCGCCTTGGCCAGCCCTTTGAACAGGTAGCCAAGACAAAGGACCGCAACACCGACGGTACCGGCCTTGGCCTCGCTCTCGCCAAATCCTTCGCCGAAATGCATGGCGGCCGCATGACACTTGCCTCGATCTACGGCGAGGGCACGACCGTGGCCTTCACGCTGCCGATCGGCGGCCCCGAAAATCTCGAAGACGGCATGGCCTCGCGCGACGTCGCGTGATGTGGAGCCCAATTCTGGGCGTGATCAGGGGCGCTGATTCCAGCCAGTAAGACGGGCCCCATTGGCCCCCACATCTATCTCGCCCCATGCCCCGGTCTTCAGCTTCCGGTCTAACCCTTCGGACAACGCATCCACCACATCCGGCAGGAACCGAGCGACGCCGTTGCTGGTGACGACGAGCACATTGGCGTCCTGCTTCAGCGCAGCGGCCTCTTTCAGCAGCTGCGCCCATCCGGCGCGGATCGCGGCGGGATCCACAAGCCAGCCATCCGGCGGCGTGCCATCCTCATCCCAGGCCTTCAGCGCCGCTGCGCCGACGCGCGCCACCACAGCCTCTTCCGGCTGGTTCTCGTCCTGCCCGTAATCGATCTCGCGCAGGAAGCTGCGGATCAGCAGCGCCGGCGCATCCGTCCGCTGGCTGAGGATCGCCCTCGCTGTCGCGCGCGTCCGCTCCAGCGGTGAGGCGAGTGCGGCGGCAAAATGCGTGTCTGCAAAATGCGCCGCCAGTGCCTCGGCCTGCTGACGTCCGGACACGGACAAGGGCAGGTCAGTGCGCCCGCCGACGCGCGTTACCGTCTGGCCCGCATCAAAGGTATTGCCATGCCGCACGACGAAAAGGCGGGCCATGTCTCAGATCCGGTCCGGCTCGCCGTGCTCGGCAACCAGCCGCTCGGCGAGGGCAATGTCCTCAGCGGTGTCGATGCCCGGCATTGCAATTCGTCCGGGCTGAACTTCCACCGCTTGCACCGTCATGCCGTTCTCGATCAGCCGCAGCTGTTCAAGCCCTTCGAGGCGCTCATACCGGCTCTCCGGCAGCGAACAGTAGCGCTTCAGCGCCTCCAGCCGAAAGCCGTAAAGCCCTATATGCTGGAACACCGGCGACAGCGCGCCGAGGGTGCGAAGCTCTGCCTCTTTGCGCATCGCCGGCAGGATGATCTTCGAAAACCAGATTGCGCGTCCTGCCGGGTCGGTCACCAGCGTGGTACCCGAGAACGGCGTCTCCGCCTTATGCGCGCGCAGCCGGTCGAGCGCCTCCCAGCTGAGGCGGATGTAGGGCGTCGCGGCATCCGTGCCCGAGGTCGCCAGCGCCTTGACGATCGCAACCACATGCGTGGCCGGCGTGAACGGTGCATCGCCCTGCAGGTTGACGACGAATTCCGGTGAGGCGCCGAGCCCCTCGACCGCCGCCAGCGCGCGGTCCGAGCCGGACGCAAGGGCAGGGTTCGTCATCACGACAGGAATGCCCGCGTTGCGGCAATGCTCCAGGATGCGCGTGTCGTCGGTGGCGATCGCGAAGGCGGCATCTTCCAGTTCCAAGGCCGCGCGCCGCGCAAGGCTTGCCACCCGGTCCACCATCGGACGCCCGGCAATCTGCACCAGCGGCTTGCCCGGTAGGCGCGTCGAGCCGTAGCGGGCCGGAACAACAATCAGGGTTTTCATTGGCGAGGAAGGCTCAAGGCGTTTCGCGCATCATCTGGCTAAGCGCCATGACCGGGCCCACCCATTCCAGCGCGTCGTCCGATACGCCTTCCTTGCGCAGGAATTCGGTGAAGGCCGGAATGAACTCCGGTTTGTTGCCGCACTGGCCGACGGCCGATTCCAGTTCGGGGATGATGATCTTGTCGAAACTCGTCGCAAACCGGCGCAGGTCATCGGCCTTCGCCGCCAGCAGGATTGCTTCCACCTGGCTAATCTCGCCGTCCTCTTTCACGAGGCCGCGCAGATCCGACACAAGGCCCCGGTTCTCGAAGGCGAACCGGTTCAGCACCTTCTCGGTGCGGTAATCGATCCACTCCGCCGTGCAGGGCTCGGGCGCAGTCGCGCAGGCGCCAAGCGAAGTGGCCGCGATCAACGCGGCGCAGAGAGCTCGAAGGAACATGTATCTGTCTCCGGGAAGGGTTGGCTCGGGCATCCTAACGGCTCGCGCGATCCGCGCAAAGCACTGCCGCACAGGCCAGAAAAAGACCCCGGCCGTGGGGCCCGGGTCTGATCATCGTCAGAAGGGGCTTTTCTTACTCGCCCGGCGGCGGAGGTTCTGGTGCCATAGGGAGTTCGGGAAGTTCCGGCAATTCAAGCGGTTCCTGTGCCTCCGGCGCTTCCGGGGCCTCAGGTGGCTCTGGCGGCTGCACGAAATCCGAGCGCAGCACGATCACACTCTTCCGGCGCTCTCCGGCGGCTGCGGCGTTGAACGCTGCTTTCTCAGCCGCGGTGATGCCGGGATGCGAATCGACCGCGGCGAGCGTTGTGGCGGCTTTCAGCTGGTCGCGGCCGCCTTTGACGCAGGCGAGGCGGAACGTCTCGCCATCCGTGTCCTTGCGCTCCATGATCCGGGTCTCGCCAGCCTTTAGTTCGGCGCCTTCGCACTCTTCGACCAGCCTTTCGATCAGGGCAGCCTGCGCTTCGATCCGGGCCTCGAATTGCGGGCCGAACCGTTCTTCCATGATGCGCTCGATCTCGGCGGACTTCGCTTCGATGCGGGTTTCCAGAAGGCTGATCTGGCTGTCCATTACCTGTTCATGGGCCTCCATTTTTGCGTCACGTGCCGCCATCTTGGCTTCCAGCGCGGCGGCTTTTGCCTCCAGCTTCGCTTCCGTCGCTTCGCGCTGCTCGGGCGTCATGTCGTGGCCGCGCATCACCACTCGCTTGACGATGCGCTTGCCGTCTACCTCTTCGACCGTCTCCGTCGCGGTGTCGGTGTGCAGCATGGTCAGTTCTTCCGCGAGCGCAGTAAGTTCCTGCCACTCAGCGCTGTCTTGCCAGTCCATAACCGGTCCCATCACGGCCGCGCCGGTCAGTTCGGCTACATCAGCTTGGATCTGCCGCTGCAACTCTGCGACTTCCGGCGGCTCCGGCGGCATCGGCATCACTTTCGCCATCGGGTCGCCGAGCATCACGATCTGGCGGTCGCTGCCGGCATCGGTAATCAGCAGGCCGTCAGTCTCGATCCGGAGTTCTTGTGTCTCGGTGTCGTTCGGTTCACCGGCAGCGGCCACCGAAGCGGTGATCGCCAGTGTGGAAGCGCCGAACAGCACGGCGGCGCCAAAACCGATCATGCGGCGGCGGGACGAAGGGGCGGGGTAGGTCATGCGGGTCAGTCTTTCCTTGAGAGCATGAGTGAGGGGCAGACGGCCAGCGGCGAGCTCCGGTTCGGGCAGGTGCAGCCTGGCCGCTTTCACGAGGGTGGAGCCGTAAGCGTGAGGACTGGTCTGGCATCGCGCAAGCACATCAGCGTCACACGCGGCTTCCTGATCGGTCCGGAACGCATTCCGGGCAATGTAAGCCAGCGGGTTGAACCACATCGCCGCCACGAGGAGTTCAGAGCCCTGCAAGGCCCATAGATCGCCGCGTCGCACATGCATCAGTTCATGGGTGAGGGCGGTGCGCGCCTCTGTTGGCGTATAGTCGTCCTCGAACCAGGCCGGCATCACGACAACAGGGCGGAATAGTCCGGTCACGAACGGACCGCGGGAGATCAGGCTCGCGACAACGCGCGGCGGACGGCGAAGGCCCGTTTCCACCGCAATGCGCGCGACAAGGTCCGCCATCGGCGCCGACACCGGCATCGCCTCGCGGTCCACCGTCTGCATTAAGCGCCAGTGGGCTATGAGGTTGCGGGCGGCCACAAACAATGCGCCGCCGATCCAGAGGGCGACACCAGCGATCAGCAGCGCAGGCAGCACCTGCGCGGCGAGCGACAGGGAACTCTCCTGCACCACCGGCTCAGCGACCACGACCGGCGTCCAGGCAGCGACGACCGGCGCCGCGAGCGTGACAGGGATCTCGGTGCCCATCGGCGCGATCGTCTCTGCCGCTGCCTGTCCGGCGGGCGCGAAATCGAGGTTCAGCATCGACAGCGGAGTCGCCAGCGGCGGCAGGAAAAACCGCACTGCCGGGATCGCCCAGAGAAGGTACACGACACCCGCCCCGAACTGGCGCGCCACCGGCCGCCGGATCATCAGCACCACCAGGATCAGCACCGACACCGCCAGCAGCGTCTCGAGCGCGTGGGAGAAGTCTGCGTTCAACAGGGCGTGGATCATTTCTTCAACTCCCCTAGAAGCTTCTCGAGCGCAGCAATGTCTTCAAGTGTCAGCCCGCGGCTGTCGGCGAGGTGGGCCACCAGCGGCGCTGCGCGCCCGGAGAAGACGCGGTCGATGAAATGCGTCGCCGCCTGCGCCCTGTATTCGGTCTCGTCTATCTGCGGAAAGTAGAGGTAGCGCCGTCCGTCCTCGACAGTGCGCAGCGCGCCTTTCTCTACGAGGCGTGAGAGGAAGGTCTTCACCGTGCGCACATTCCAGTCACGCCCATCGCCCAGCGCGTCGTGCACGTCGCTGGCGGCCAGCCCGGGCCGCGCCCAGAGCACGTCCATGACTTCAAGTTCGGATGCTGAGATTTGCATCATGCGTCACCTATTTCTAGACTACAGACGTGGTCATAACCTTGACTACAACCGTGGTCAAGGCGGCCCGTATGAACTCCCTGTAACCTCGAATCATCCGCAGCATTGGGGCTTCAGCGCCCTTCAATTCCGCAACCGCCTCCTGTAGGGTCAGCGGCTGTAGCTTGATCCGGCGCCGGTCGGCGCTCTGGGAGTTGGACGCATGAAACCTGGTCTCGTTGCCGCGCTGTTTCTTGCTTGCCTGCTTGTGGCCTGCGAATCGGCGGGTGACTACGGCCCCGTTCTCGGCGGCATCATCACCGCGCCCACGGGCACCACGTCCGGCCCTCTTACCGCCGCTGATATCGACGCTGGCCTGCGCGAAGCTCTCGTCGTCGGCACCGGAAATGTTGCAAGTCGCCTCGGCCGCGAGAATGGTTATTTCGGCGACGCCCGCATCCGCATCCCGCTGCCGGATACATATCGAAAGCTTCAAACGAACCTCGCGCGCATTGGCGCCAGCGGCCCGCTCGATGATGTCGAGCTGCGCCTCAACCGCGCCACCGAAGCCGCCGTGCCCGAAGCGCGCGTGCTGATCCTCGGCGCCGTGCGCAGCATGACCGTCGAGGACGCGCTCGGCATCCTTCGCGGCGGCGACACCGCCGCCACCGATTTCCTCCGTGCCCGGACTCAAACCCAGCTCGAAGCCGCCTTCGCGCCGCACGTGCGCACTGCGCTCGCCGAATCAGGCGCCTTCACCGCGCTCGAGAACTTCGCTGGCCGCGCAGGGCTCGGCGGCGCCACCTCCGGCCTGCAGGCAGACCTCACGCCGCATGCCGTCCGGCTTGGCCTTGACGGCATTTTCCTCTATGTCGCCGAAGAGGAAAAGAATATCCGGGAGAATCCCTTGGCGCGTACCACCGACTTGCTCCGCAAGGTATTTGGGGCTGGCGTCTGATGCGCCGTTTCCGTGAAGACTTGAAATCCGGCGGCCAGATCGCCGGCATCGAATTCGGCGATCCGATCAAGCCGTATGCGGCCGTCTGGCTGCACGCCACTGGCTTTAACGCCATGACCTATCAGTCCATGCTCGCCCCGCTCGGCCTGCGTGCCCGCGTCGCCGCGCTTGATATGCGCGGCCACGGCCTCTCGTCCCTGCCAGCCAAGGGCGCCCTCGCCTCCTGGAACAAGTACCGCGATGACGTGATCGAATTCCTCGAAGCGCGCGCACCGCAAGGCGTCGTGCTCGGCGGCCATTCGATGGGCGGCTGCGTCGCGCTGCTGGTCGCGGGCAAGCGGCCGGATCTCGTGAAGGGCCTCGTCCTCGCGGATCCGGTGATCCTCTCGCACAAGATCTATTTCTGGAACCATGTTTTCCCGCCCGCTGCCTGGCTGATGTCGCGCAATGGCATGGCCGCGCGCGCCCGCAAGCGCCGTGGCGAGTTCAAATCCTTCCGCGAAGCTTTCGACGGCTATTCCGGCAAGCCCGCCTTCAAGTCCTGGCGTGAGCCCTTCCTCGCCGACTACCTGCTCGATGGGATCGAGCGCGCCGACAAGGGCGCCGCAGATGCGGACAAGCAGAGCTGGAAACTCACCTGCACCCCGCAATGGGAAGCGGCCACGTTCGGCGCCCAGCGCAACGCCCCTTGGAGCGCGCTGCAGAAGGTACGCAAGAAGAAGATCCCGATAGTTGTGCTGCGCCCCAACCGGGACTCGGTGATTTCAGATAAAGTCCGTGCAGAGATCATCCGGAAGAATCCCTCGCTGATGATGCGGGGCATCCGCGGCACTTCGCATTTCCTGCCGATGGAAGCGCCTTACGAAATCCGCGACCAGCTCTCCGCCTTCATCGCCCGTCTCGTCGAGCGCTACACGCTGGAAGAAGACGGCCCCGTCTCCCGCGGTCTTGGCACGCGCCGCCGGCGCACGGGGTAGGCGTCAGCGCCTCACCACAAATCCCGATCCGGTGACGCCGCCTTCGCCAGCTTACCCATCAGCCGCGCGAGCTCTGCCTGTTCCTTATCCGAGAGCGAGCTGACGAGCCGCGCCTCCTCGGATAGCGCGAGCGGCACGATCATCTCGTAAATCCCGCGTCCCGCCGCCGTCAGCACGAGGCTTGAGCGCCGCGCATCCTCGCTGGATGCGCTCCGCTCAAAGTATCCCAGCTCGATCAGCCCCGCGACCGCGCGGCTCACCGCCACCTTGTCCATCTGCGTTCGCTGGCCGATCTCGGTCGCGCTGATGCCAGGCGTATCGGCCGTTACCGCCATCACGCGCCATTGCCAGATCGAAAGCCCGAACTCCCGGTCATACAGGTCCGCAATCCGCTGTGAGATCGCGTTCGAGAGCACCGACAGCCGGAAGGGCAGGAAGGTGGGGAGGCGCAGCGGCGCGGATCGGGATTTTTCAGGCATCAAGGTCTCACGCGTACTTGCGGGAAGGGACGAAATTAGTTACATATGAAACTAAATAGCCCCGCCTTGCAAGATAGGAGTGTGCATCATGGCCGATCTTTTCGACAATCCCGCTGGTCTCGACGGCTTCGAATTCATCGAATTCTCGGCCCCCGGAAAGGGCGTACTGGAGCCGGTCTTCGAAACCATGGGCTTCACCAAGATCGCCCGCCACCGCTCTAAGGATGTCGAGCTCTGGCGCCAGGGCGGCATCAACCTCATCACCAACTATGAGCCGCACTCCGCTGCCTGGTACTTCTCGCGCGAGCATGGTGCCTCGGCCTGCGGCATGGGCTTCCGCGTCAAGAACGCCCGCTCCGCCTACTCGCACCTCCTGAAGCAGGGCGGCGAGCCCGTCGAGGCGAAAACCGGCCCGATGGAGCTCCACATCCCCGGCATCCGCGGCATCGGCAATTCGATCATCTACCTGATCGACCGCTACGACACCGGCGCGGGCGAGCTCTCGATCTACGACATCGACTTCGAATACCTTCCGGATGCCGACCGTCACCCCGTGGGCGCGGGCTTCAAGGTTATCGATCACCTGACCCACAACGTCTATGGCGGCCGCATGACATACTGGGCGGACTTCTACGAGACGCTCTTTAACTTCCGTGAGATCCGCTATTTCGACATCAAGGGCGAATATACCGGCCTCACCTCCAAGGCGCTGACCGCGCCGGACGGCAAGATCCGCATCCCGCTGAACGAGGAAGGCAAGGGCGGCGGCGGCCAGATCGAGGAATTCCTGCGCGCCTTCAACGGCGAAGGCATCCAGCACATCGCCCTCATCTGCGACGATCTCTATGCCTGCTTCGACACGCTCAAGGCCCGCGGCGTACCCTTCATGACCGCCCCGCCGGAAACCTATTACAAGATGCTCGACACCCGCCTGCCGGGCCATGGTGAGGACGTCGCGGGCCTGAAGGCACGCGGCCTCCTGCTTGATGGCACGACTGAAGGGGGGAACCCGCGCCTCCTCCTGCAGATCTTCGCCCAGCCCCAGATCGGCCCGGTTTTCTTCGAATTCATCCAGCGCAAGGGCGACTACAAGGAAGGCTTCGGCGAAGGCAACTTCAAGGCCCTGTTCGAATCCATCGAACGCGACCAGATCGAACGCGGCGTCCTCGCCGTGAAGGAGACCGTGTAATGACAGCCCCGAAACTCAAAGGCGTCCACCACGTCGCCTATCGCTGCAAGGATGCGAAGGAGACGGTGGAATTTTACCAGAAGACGCTCGGCATGGAGTTCCAGCTGGCGATTGCCGAGGACCACGTCCCCTCGACCGGCGCTTATGATCCCTACATGCACATCTTCCTCGATGCCGGGAACGGCAACGTGCTCGCCTTCTTCGAACTGCCCGGGCAGCCCGAAATGGACCGAGACCCGAACACGCCCGTCTGGGTCCAGCACATCGCGCTCCGCGTCGGCAGCCTCGACGAACTCCTCGCCGCCAAGGCGCACCTTGAATCCCTTGGCCTCGACGTGCTTGGGCCCACCCATCACGGCATCTTCAAGTCGATCTACTTCTTCGATCCGAACGGCCACCGCCTCGAGCTCACCGCCGATATCTCGACGCCGGGCCAGCTTGCGCAGTTGAAGTCGGTTGCCCAACCGATGATCGATGAATGGACCGCCACCAAGAAAGCCCCCCGCCACGCGGCGTGGCTGCACGAGAAGATCAAGGAAGAAACCAAGTGATTGCGTCCGCGGCTTGAGGCCTTCGCGCGTAGACTCACGCACGATGCGTAAACGGATCAATCAGGATCAAGCCACAGTCCATAAAGTCCTGCGTATCGTGCGTTGCGAGCGTGCAACCACGCGCGCGCGCTATCGCTGCGATCTGAGCGTCAACCTCTTGAATCCTTCGCCCAAGTCGTGCGCGATGCACCCAGAGGACTCCGAATTCAATTGCGGCCGCTTCATCGAAAGGAAGGATGTTCGTGTTGGGCAGGCTAGACCTGAATGCGCGATAGTCGCGGAAAAGTCCGTCGCGCCGGCGCCCCTCGGGCAAATCAACGAGGCCCTTCATGATTTCTGCGGTTTGGAGCGTGGTTATGCAGATTTCATGTATCGGGATGGTTTTCAACCAAGCCAGAACGGTCGGATTTGGAGGCGCGCCCATGAACTCCGACACAATATTGGTGTCGAGTATGATCATGCTTCATCGCGGAATTTCATTGGCTCTACATATCCGTTGATCGGAGGCACTTCAAACCGTTCACCGTCCCAAGACCGGCTGAAAATTCGCTCCATCATCTCGCCAGCGCTTTCTTCGCGCTTTACAGTTTCGTCGAGAATACGCCGCACTTCTTCTTCCATGGAGACGCCAGCCTTGGCCGCACGCGCGCGCAGTGCAGCGACGGTTTGATCACTTATCTTACGAACACTGATACTTGCCATGCTTGCACTGATACGAAAATGCCAGCATTGCTGTCAATAACAAAAAATGCTAGCACAGGAAACGCCCCCATGAAACTCGCAACCCTCCGCAACGGCACGCGCGATGGCCGCCTCGTCGTCGTCAGCCGCGACCTCACCCGCGCCACCGATGCCGCCCGCATTACGCCGACGCTGCAGGCCGCACTCGACAAGTGGAGCATCTACGGGCCGGAGCTCGAAACGCTGGCGAGCCAGGTGGAGCTCGGCTCCGTCCCCACCTTCCGTTTCCACGAGCATGACTGCGAAAGCCCGCTCCCGCGCGCCTATCAGTGGGCGGACGGTTCGGCGTACATCAACCATGTCGAGCTCGTCCGCGCGGCGCGCGGCGACACCGTGCCTGAAAGCTTCTACTACGATCCCCTGATCTATCAGGGCGGCTCGGACGGCTTCCTCGGCCCCCGCGATCCCATCCCGCTCGGCGACGCCGCCTGGGGCCTCGACATGGAAGGCGAGATCGCCGTGATCACGGACGACGTGCCGATGGGCGTCAGCGAGGAAGAGGCCGCCTTCCACATCCAGCTGATCCTGCTCTGCAACGACGTCTCGCTGCGCGGCCTCATCCCGGGTGAGCTTGCGAAAGGCTTCGGCTTCTTCCAGTCGAAACCCGCCAGCGCCTTCTCCCCCGTCGCGGTCACGCCGGCCGAGCTTGGCGCCAACTGGCAGGACGGCCTCGTCCACCTGCCGCTGCGCGTCGATCTCAACGGCGCCCCCTTCGGCCGCGCCAACGCCGCCGTGGACGCCACCTTCAATCTCCCCCGCCTCGTCGCCCATGCCGCGAAAACCCGCGCGCTGTCGGCCGGCTCGATCATCGGCTCGGGCACCGTGTCGAACAAAGGCGCAGACGGCGGCCCTGGTAAAAGTGTGAACGAAGGAGGGCTTGGCTACTCCTGCATTGCTGAGATAAGAATGATTGAACAGGTGTTGAAAGGCGCGCCCGAAACCCCGTTCCTCAAACCCGGCGACACCGTCCGCATCGAGATGCTGGACAGCGCCGGCCACTCGGTCTTCGGCGCCATAGAACAGGAAGTCGTCAAACTGTGAATGATCACGCAGGAAACCGACCGCTAGACCCCGAACCGGGCGCCTGGATTTTCCCGGCCAGCCTCGCTTTGGGGCTCGTCGCGCCCGCGCTGTTTCTGTTCCAATCCGGCCTTGCGTCGCCCAATCCATCCTTCACGATCGGTCTCGTGATCTTCGGATGGCTTCTGGCTGCAGCGCTGATTTATGCCGTGCTGCGGTTTGCAGAGTTGATGCGCAACCGTTCCTGGCGCAGGGCGAACCTTGCGATTCTTCAATTATCGGTCAGAGAGCGCATACTCTTGCTTTCTCGCGCTGTTGTCATTGGCGCGGTTTTTTTTGCTGTGTCAGCCCTGCTAAGGGCACTGACAGAAGGTTTCGACGAGTCCTCTGTTTGGTACCAGGGCGCTTTCACTGCTGTGTGGTTCACGACAGGGTTTCTGATCACCGCAGTCCTGAACGGCAACCTGAATCCGTTTTACATCAAGAAAGTTTCGGTTGATGGCAAGCAAGGTCTATAAGTCTGTAAGCGAAGCCCTCGAAAGCCTCACCCCCGATGGCAGGACAGTGCAGGCCACTCGGTCTTCGGCGCCATAGAACAGGAAGTGAAGCAGGTCTGATGCAGGACGGAGCGAAGATCAAACCGGGCTCGGGCTTCATCTCGCCGGCTGGTCGAACGGCGTTCCTTGGTTTCGCATCGATTCCCGGGCTCGTGCTTGTCGCGCAAGCAATATCGACGCCGGCCCGCGATGTTCTTTCAGCGTCGCTGTTTGGCCTGCTGCTCTTCTTTCCGGTGATCTTTGCATTGCTGATGGCCGGGCGAACGTTTGAGTATTTTCGGGATCGCGAGTGGCTCGCCAGCAAGCATCCCTTGCTCAAGTTGCCTCACAGCCAATTCATGCGATTGAACTTCGCCATTGTCGCCGTCTGCTTTGTTTGCCTCCTCGGCTGGAGCAGGATCGACAAAGACTGGCGGGAAGCGATAACGCCTTTTGCGATGATGTTCGGCGTCTACTACGCCTACTTCCTGATGGTGAAAGTCCTGCAAGTCCGTGATCAAAGGAACCACAATGGCCAGTAAAGTCTACAAGACCGCCGCAGACGCCCTCGAAGGCCTCACCTTCGATGGCATGACGGTCATGGCCGGCGGCTTCGGCCTCTGCGGCATCCCGGAAAACCTGATCGTCTCCTTGCGCGACAGCGGCGTGAAGAACATCACCGCCATTTCCAACAATGCCGGCGTCGATGATTTCGGCCTCGGCCTCCTCCTCAAAACGCGCCAGATCAAGAAGATGATCTCGTCGTACGTCGGCGAGAACAAGGAGTTCGAGCGCCAGTATCTCTCCGGCGAGCTCGAGCTCGAATTCAATCCGCAAGGCACGCTCGCCGAACGCTGCCGGGCAGGCGGGGCCGGCATCCCCGGCTTCTATACGAAAACCGGCGTCGGCACGATCATCGCCGACGGCAAGGAACACCGCGAATTCAATGGCGAGACCTACATCCTCGAAACCGGCCTCGTCGCCGATCTCTCCATCGTCAAGGCCGAGAAGGCCGACACGCAAGGCAACCTGATCTTCAACAAGACCGCCCGCAACTTCAACCCGCCGATGGCGATGGCCGGCAAGGTCACCGTCGCCGAAGTGGAGGAAATCGTCCCCGCCGGTGATCTGGACCCGGACCATATCCACCTGCCGGGCGTCTTCGTCCAACGCATCATCAAGGGCACGTTCGAGAAACGCATCGAGCAGCGGACTGTGAGGAAAAGAGAGACGCAGGGATGACTGTCGTCACCGGTCATTGCCTGTGTGGCGTCTGCCGCTACGAGCATGCCGGCCCGCTCGAACCGGGCGGCATCTGCTATTGTGAGGATTGCCGCCGCGTGACCGGCTCGGCATTTGGTGTCAGTTTCCGTGCTGACAAGGCGAACCTCAAACGCTTCGGCCTGACCATGGCCTATCCGAAGATTGCCGATAGCGGCGCACGCCTCACGCGCCACTTCTGCAAGTTCTGCGGATCGCCCATGTATACCCTGTCGGATGCGCATCCGGACTCCGTCTATGTCAAGGCGGGAACGCTAAACGACCCGAACCTGCTAACGATCGACCGCCAGATGTGGCTTTGTTCCCGGGTCTCCTGGTCGCAACCACCGCCCGACATTCAATCATTCGACAAAGGACGCACCTGATGCCCTGGACACGCGACGACATGGCGGCCCGCGCCGCAAAGGAACTGCGCGACGGCTATTACGTCAACCTCGGCATCGGCATCCCGACGATGGTGGCCAACCACATTCCCGAAGGCATGGATGTGACGCTGCAAAGCGAAAACGGCATGCTCGGCATGGGCCCGTTCCCCTATGAAGGCGAGGAAGACGCCGACCTCATCAACGCCGGCAAGCAGACGATCACCACGCTCCCGCGCACCAGCTTCTTCGACTCGGCGACCAGCTTCGCGATGATCCGCGGCGGCCATATCAACATCGCCATCCTCGGCGCCATGGAAGTCGCCGAGAACGGCGACCTGGCCAACTGGATGATCCCCGGCAAGCTCGTCAAAGGCATGGGCGGCGCCATGGACCTCGTCGCCGGCGTCAAGCGCATCGTCGTCGTCATGGACCACGCCAACAAGGCCGGCGAATCCAAGGTGCTCAAGGCCTGCACGCTGCCGCTCACCGGCAAGGGCGTCGTGAACCGCATCATCACCGACCTCTGCGTGCTGGACGTCGTCCCCGGCGGCCTGAAACTCCTCGAGCTCGCCCCCGGCGTCACGCTGGACGAAGTGAAATCGAAGACCGAAGCGACGCTGGTTTCGTAACTCTTCCTTGCCCCCCCTCCCGCGTGCGGGAGAGGGGCAGGGGTGAGGGCCTTCGCCCCGGAAGGCGGATCGAATTTGTTGCTCAACTTCGGGCTTACGCACCAAACCCGCCCAATCCCGAAAACAAAATTCCCCGCCCGATCAACGCCCTGCAAGATATTTCCCCGCCGCGAACCCGGCAGGCTCCGCGCCTGGCGTAAACTGCCCCGCGATGACACGCCCGCACCCCGATCTCTGGTATCCCATCGCGCAGCTGCTTGCCGCGCTGCGCGCCCCGCTGCGCGCCGCCGCGCCGGCGGCCTTCGCTGAGATCGCGCAGGAGGCCCGCGCCCATCTCGCCGCCATCACCGCCATGGTGCGCCGCTACATCCATATCCTCGCCGCTGAACTAACCCTGCCGCCACCAATCATCACTCCGCCCACGGACCATCCCGCCGAACGTGCCAGCGCGCGCGAGTGCAGGCGGGACTACCGCTTCCCCCCTGATCGAACGGCCCTCAAAGCCCAGCCGGGCCACCTCCGGCGAGGACCCGCCCGAACACCGATGGGCCCTCCTCATGGAGGCCGCCCAGCGCCTCGTGGCCGTCATGGCCAATCCCGCACCGCATGCGCTCCGCCTCGCGCGCGCCTTGCCCCGCCTCACCGGCGAAGCGCTCCGCGAACTCGCCGTGCCCTGGCACATCATCCGCCGCATCGGCCCCGCGCTGGACACATTGCTCCTGCGCCTCGACCAGCTTGCGCGGCCCAAGGCCTGGGCGGGGATTGATACGTCTTGAAGTCCCCCCGCGTTCGCTGCGCAGACACCTCCCCCGCTTCGCAGGGGAGGATAAGGGCGCATCCGGACGCCACATCATCCTCCCTCGCGAAGCGGTCTGACGAAGGGGGAAGCCGAGCGCCTAAACGCCTTCCACGAAGATCACCCTGTAATCCGAGGCCTGAAACCTGTGCACCTTCGCCGCCGTGTATTCCGGGCTTTCATACCAGGCCTTGGCTTCCGCCATCGTTGGGAAGGACAGGAGCACCACACCCTCGGCGGCGGCGCCTTCGGTCACTTCGTGCGCGCCGTAAAACGCCAGCGGCGTGATCTTGTGGTCGCCGCGCGCCGCGCCGGCCGCCGCACCATATCGGGCCATCGCCTCGGCATCGCGCAGCTTCTCACGGATCAGGATCACATAGGCGGTCATCGGCGTCTCCCTTGGTTTCGCTGGCGCAGACTTTCGCGGCTCGCGGCGCGCCCCGCAATTCCTTCCCCAACGTCGCGGGGTTTCACCGCCCACCAAAAACCGCTACGCGTCCCGCCTTACCAACCGGATGATCCCCATGTCGCATTTCGCTGGTCTCTCCACCCTCCCGCCGGACGCGCTGCTCGGTCTGATGACCGCGTTCCGCGCCGACCCGCGCCGCGAGAAGTTCGATCTGGGTGTCGGCGTGTACAAGGATCTCGCAGGCGAAACGCCGATCCTCACCGCCGTGAAGAAAGCCGAAGCGAAGCTGATCGGCGCGCAGGCAACAAAGGTTTATGAAGGCCAGCGCGGTAACACGGACTTCTGCGGCCATGTCGAGGATTTCGTCTTCGGCAAGGACCATCCGGCCCGCGCCGAGGGCCGCGTCCTTTCCTTCACCGCGCCCGGCGGTTGCGGCGCGCTGTTCCAGGGTGTCAGCCTGATGCGCAAGACCGGCACGCGCCGCGTCTGGGTCTCGAAGCCCACCTGGCCGAACCACCCGAACGTCGTGCGCTCGCTCGGCCTAGAAGTCGGCGAGTACACCTATGCCAGGAACGGCGCCTTCGATCTCGCCGGCCTGACCGCCAGCCTTGGAGCCGCCGCGCGCGGTGACGGCGTCATCCTGCAGGGGCCTTGCCACAACCCGACCGGGATCGATCCGTCAGCGCACGACTGGCGCGCCCTCGGCGCCTTTGCCCGGGAACAGGGCCTGCTCGTCATGCTGGACGTCGCCTATCACGGCTTCGCCCAGAGCCTTGACCGCGACATGGACGGCGTGCGCGCCTTCATCGCAGCAGCTGGCGAGGCGATGGTCGCCTATTCCTGCTCGAAGAATTTCGGTCTTTACCGCGAGCGGACCGGGTGCTTCCTGGTGCTCGGCGAGACGCCAGAAGGCATTGCCGCGGCCACCACTCATGTCGCCGACAATGGCCGCGCCACCTGGTCTATGCCGCCCGCCCACGGGGCCGGCATCGTCGCCACCATTCTCGGCGACGCTGCGCTACGCGCCGAATGGGAGACCGAACTCAATGCCATGCGTACCCGGATGAAAGGCCTGCGCGCCGATCTCTCCGATGCGCTCGTCGCCGCCACGGGATCGAACGAACTCGCCGCGCTGAAAACCCAGAACGGCATGTTCTCGCAGCTTGCCGTCACGCCTGAACAAACCTTCGAGCTTCGCGAGAAGCACGGCGTTTACATGCCGGCCTCCGGCCGCATCAACATCGCGGGCCTCAACCTGAACGACATTCCGAAACTGGCAGAGATCCTGAGCGGATACCTCTAGATACTCAAGCCCCGCGGCGCGATCTTCTCGAGTTCGTCCAGCATTTCCGGTGGTGCCGCCACGGCCTTGCGGGCCTCGAGATCCAGCGTGATCGCCACTACCTGGCTGGTGGCCCACGGGCCGCCCGTTTCCGGGTCCATGACCCAGTGTACAAGGGAATGCGTCTTGCCAAGCACACCGCCGAAGGAGGAATGCACGACAAACAGATCGCCCGCGCGCGGCATCCGGTGATAGCGAAGCCGGTACTCCAGCACCGCCGCGCCAAGCGGCGCGCCCTTGGTTTTCTGCCCGACGCGGCTGCGCCAGTCATAAAGCAGATTCGGCACGGCATCCGACAAGCGGCCGATGAACCAGGACGGCTCCATCCATCCGTGCACCCCGCAATGGCCGGGCTGCACGGCGCCGATGCCGACCCGCGGCGCGCCAATAGTTTCGGCCTTGGAAATCGTAATCTCGGACACCGGCCAGCCGGCTGAATCCGGATCGAAGCTGCGGGGCAGGGCCTCTTCGGGCGTCGTGCCCTTGCTCGCCTCCATCCGCGCCCGCGTGCGCCTGGTCCAGGGGAATCGTTCGCCTTCGGCGGTATCAAGATGAATAATCCGTGTACGGAATGCGGCCGACAGGCTTCCATCAAGGTGGCGCAGTTCCTGGTAGATCACCGCATCGGACTCGCCGATCTCCAGCACGCAGCCCCGCATCGACAGCGGCTTGCCGGGCAGCACTTCGCGCACGAAGCGGATGTGCTGGTCAATCGGCAACACCGTCGCCGGGGCATTTGTCCGGAACGCTTCCGGCATGCCAAGATGATGGGCAAACGCCACCATGCCTTCCAGTTGCTTCTCGACGTAGACGCGGACATTCATGTGCCCCATCTCGTCGCAGTCCCACTGGTTACAGCTGCCTTTCCAGAGGGGGATCATGCGGCGCAGTTCCGGCAGGTGCCTCGCACTTCAACCACCGCGCGCGCCATCCTGAAGCCCGCGCCTTTCGTCTCGGCCTTCAGCGCCTCGCTGGTCGCCGTCGCATGCAGTTCCTCGGCATTGTGGCAGGTGTCGCAGATCAGGAACACGGCGGAATGGCTATGGCTAGTATGACCGCACGCGACATAGGCATTCAGGCTCTCGATCTTGTGGACGAGGCCGGTCTCCTGGAGGAAATCGAGCGCCCGGTAAATGGTCGGCGGCTTGGCGGCGCCCTCGCCGTCGAGGTTGGCGAGCAGGTCATAGGCCTTCGCGGGCCCGGCATTTTCCAGCAGCAGGCGCAACACCTTGCGCCGGATGCGCGTCATCCTCTGGCCCTGGCGCACGACCATGGCCTCCGCCTCATGCAGGAAAGCGTCGGTATCGGCCGGGCTGCACGGCGTATTCGCATGTCCATGGGCATGGGTATGGGGAGGGTGGGTTGAAGCCATCCCCCTATTTCAGGTGTTTTGTCCCCAATGTGAAGGGGCCCGATGTCATGGGGAAAGACCGGGGGAAAGACGCCTTGCGGGTCTGGACGGGCCTGCCAAATCACTTGAGATTCTCTGTTTACGCGATTCAGCCCGGCGTTTGACGCGGTGTGGAGACGACAAAAAATGCAATTATCCGAACGGGAAGGTCTCGAGCTCTGGCGCAAGGCGGTCACCGCCTCTGTGCGCTCGGACGCGCCGGACCTGACGGCACGCCAGCAGGCTGTGCTGATGTCGGTCGCCCTGATGCCCGGCCCGCACACCGTGCGCGGCCTTGCCGAACATCTGGGCGTCGCGAAACCCGCGATCACCCGCGCGCTCGATGCGCTGGAACGTCTGAATTTCATCCGCCGCCTGCCGGACAATTCGGACCTGCGCTCGATCTTCATCGAGCGCACGCCGGAGGGAATGACCTACCTGCGCGCCTTCGCCCGGCTTGTCCTTGCGGCAGCTTCAGGCGAAGAGTCCGGCGGAAAGCCTTTGGCCAAGCGTTCCAACGCCGCCTGAGGCGCCTCGCCTCGGAGCCCTTTGCCATGCCGGAATTCTATGACGCCCGCCTCACGCGGCCGCCGGGCACCCCGGTGCGCTATCAGGTCACAGCCGGTGTCGCCGCCATCCGCGCAACCCCCGCAGCGGAGGGCGAAATGGTAACACACGCCCTGCACGGCGAAAGCATGGACGTTTTTTCGGAAGAGGGCGAGTTCGGCCTCTGCCAACTCAGCCGCGACCGCTATGTCGGCTGGGTGCTGATGGAAGCGGTCTCCGCCCCGGTTCTTCCGCCCACGCACAAGGTGTCTGCCTTGCGCACCTATTGCTTCTCTGAGCCCAATTTCAAATCCGCGCCGCGCTTCATGCTCTGCCTCGGCGCGCGCGTCGTGGCGACAGGGGAAACCGCCGGTCCGTGGGTTCAATGCGAACGGGCAGGCTGGGTCCATCAGCGCCATCTCGCCCCCCTCACCGATTTCGGCTCCGACCCGGCAGGTGTGGCCGAACGCTACCTTGAAACGCCTTACCTCTGGGGTGGACGCGAAAGCCTGGGGCTCGATTGTTCGGGCCTTGTCCAGCAGGCCTTCGAGGCGTGCGGCGTGCAATTGCCGCGCGATTCCGACATGCAGGTCGCCTGGGCCGGTCAGGCCGTCGCGGACTGGCAGACGCCGGGCCGCCTGCAACGCAGCGACCTTGTGTTCTGGACTGGCCATGTCGGCATCCTGACGGCGCCGGACATTCTGCTGCACGCCAATGTGCACCATCTATCTGTTGCCCGTGAGCCCCTAGCCGAAGCCGACGCCCGCATACGGGCGGTCGCTGGGGACATAACGTGCGTGCGGCGTGTAGCGTTGACGCAAGGACCGTTGCCCGAGTGGCTCAGCGTGGATTAGCTGATCGATTTCTTCTTGCCGCAAAATAAAAAGCCCCCGGCCATGGCCGAGGGCTTCCGTGTGCAGACGATGCCGCGATCAGGTGGGCGCAACTTCCGGCGCCGGAACCTCAGCAGGTGATGATCCCGGTGCAGCCGGGGCCGCGCCTTCGGCCGGAGCCACTTCACCTTCGGCCGGAACGACCACGCCTTCGGCTGGCACAGCCTCGCCGTCGACCGGAGCCGCCTCAGCCGGAGCTGCCATCGGGGCCGGGAACGTGGGCGCGCCTTCCGTATTGGCGGCGAGATAGGCAATCACGTCGACGCGGTCGGCATCTTTCTTGATGCCGGCGAAGGACATCGATGTGCCTTTCGCATAGCCCGCCGGGCTCGCGAGCCAGGCGTTCAGATTCTCGTAGGTCCAGTTGCCTTCCATGTTCGACAGTGCCCCGGAGTATTTAAACCCGGCATGCGCGGCCTTGTCGGCGGCCACGACGTTGTGAAGGTTCGGTCCGGTGCCGTTGGCGCCGCCCGGGGCGATGGAGTGGCAGGTGGAGCATTGGCCCGCAAAGGTACGCTCGCCCTTGGTCACGTCCGCCGTGAGCAGCGCCGCGCCAAGGTCAAACACGGCTTCGGCAGCGCCCGTCGGGGCCGCTTCGGCGATCTCGACGCAGTGATGAAACTGCTCGCACATCTTTTCGCCGAGCGATGCGGCCTCTTCATGCTCGCCATGGTGGGCGCCATCGCCGCCGAACACCACGCTGGGAAGGGTTGCGAGACCCATCAAACCAAGGGCTGTGGCGAGCAGGGCTCCGAAGATCTTGTTGAGACCGAGTTCTCCCATCAGGGCATTCCTTCGAGCTAGGCGAATCTATTCCGTATGTACGGCTTGGCGGGCGCCTTTTCGCACGCTAACCGGGTGCGCACAATATAACGGGTGCCTCTCGCAGGCGCTTCCCCGGGCCTCGCGGCGATCAGACGCACGTTGAACCGGGCCGCAGGGCAGGGATTTCCTCGATGAACCAGAAAATTGCCTATCAGGGCGAGCCGGGCGCGAATTCGCACATCGCGTGCGGTGAGGCGTTCCCCGGTCATGAGCCGATGGCCTGCCGCACGTTCGAGGACTGTTTCATCGCGGTCGAGAAGGGCGAGGCCGAGCTGGCCATGATCCCGGTCGAGAACACGATCGCGGGCCGTGTGGGCGACATTCATTACCTGCTGCCCGCCACCCAGCTTCACATTACCGGCGAATACTACCTGCCGATCCGTTTCCAGCTGATGGCCCTGCCGGGCACCAAGCTGGAAGACGTCAAAAAGGCACGCTCGCACATCATGGGTCTTGGCCAGTGCCGCAACTTCCTGCGCAAGCATGGCATCGAGGCGGTCACGGCCGCCGATACCGCCGGCGCGGCGCGCGAAGTGGCGGAACTTGGCGACGGCTCGGTGGCCGCGATTGCGCCAAGACTGGCCGCCGAAGTCTACGGCCTCGAAATCCTCGCGCAGGACATTGAGGACGCCGACCACAACACAACCCGTTTCGTCATCATGTCGCGCGAACCGGCTGACATCGATGCCGGCGACGGCCCCGCTAAAACGGCGTTCCTGTTTGAAGTGCGCAACATTCCGGCGGCGCTGTACAAAGGCCTCGGCGGCTTTGCGACCAACGGCGTCAACATGACCAAGCTCGAAAGCTACATGGTCGGCGGCTCGTTCGCGGCGACGCTGTTCTATGCCGAGATCGAAGGCCACCCGGACGAGCGCCCGGTGCAGCTTGCGCTGGAAGAACTTGGCTTCTTCTCGCAGTCCCTCAAGATCCTCGGCGTGTTCCCGAAGACGGCGACGGGGAGGCTTTAGGTTTTCCGGCGCGCGATCCGGTCCCCTCGGCAATTCTGCGAGGATTCTCAAGCAACCAGACTGCGATGATCAGCAGGCTGTTGAAACGTCGATGCGCTGGAGCTCCAGGTCGTCCAGATTGCGACCAGCGTCGAGAACGAATGCGACTTCTGTGTGGCCGCGTACACTGCCGTTGCCAAAGGCCAGACGCTCGATGACGTGGTGATTGCTGCGGTGCGGCAGCGCCGCCCGATTGCGGACGCGCGGCTTGCAGCGTTGTGCATGTTCACCACCAGGATCGTCGCGCTGCACGGCTTTGTCAGTGACGCCGATGTCGCCGCGTTCAAGGGCGCAGGCTGGAGCGATGCCGCAATGCTTGGCGTCATTCTCAATGTCGCGATGAAGTCGATGACCAAATATGTGAACCACATCGCCGAGACACCGCTCAATCCGCCATTCGAGGCCTTCGCCTGGACGCCCAGCCGCAAGCAAGCCGTGCCGGCTTGGCGACAAGAGGTCCGGGGCTCGCGAAGGCGTGATCATGGCTCACAGAGCCGTGCTTTGAACCTGAGCCCCGGTCCATGGCACACGTAGCGAACTGACAGGGGACTACTCACATGCTTGCTCGACTGTGCACTTACACGCCCATCGCCTACTCACTCATCGCTTCGGCTGTCTTCCTGGACAGCCTTCGCTTTAAGTTTACCAACGCGCCGGAGACACAGACGATCTTCGGCAAGCTCGACGGCTGGGCCGCAAGCTTCGGGGCCGAAGGCCTCTTCGCGCAGACCGGATTGTTCAGCCAGTATGTGATCGGCTCTGCCGAACTGGTCGCCGCTTCGCTGCTGCTCGCGAGCCTCGTGCCGGCCTTGAAACGGCTGCGGGCGATCGGCGCACTGATCGCTGTTGCGGTGATGAGCGGCGCGGTGTCGTTCCATCTCTTAACGCCGCTCGGGATTGATCCTAACAATGACGGCGCCGGCCTGTTCGGGATGGCGGTCCTTGTCTGGCTGACCTCGCTCGCGATGGTGGTTGCCAATCGCGGCGTGCTCATCGAACTCGCCACGGCGATCGCCCGGGTTCTCGTGGCGTCAAACACGTCGCCGCGCCCACCCGCTGAAGGACCGCTTCAGACCCCGGTACGGTCCTGATCCTGGCTGCGGTGGCACGCAATCTCCTCCGCCAGCCGTCGCCGCAGCCAGACTTTTTCCTCAACCCTCATCCAGAAATGAACCTCACATGAAGATCCGCACTCTCGCCGCCGCCGCTGCCATCGCCTTCGTACCGGCCGCCTTCTTTGCGGCGCCCGCACTGGCCGAACCGCAGGTTTATACCAGCGCGTTCGATGATATCGCCGTGCAAGGCCATGACCCGGTGGCCTACTTCACCGACGGCAAGCCGGTGAAAGGCTCGAAGGACTTCTCCGTCACCCATAACGATGCCACCTTCCGCTTCGCGAGCGCCGCCAACCGCGACAAGTTTAAGAAGTCGCCGGACGCATACGCACCTCAATATGGTGGCTACTGCGCCTGGGCCGTTAGCCAAGGCTACCATGCGAAGGGCGACGCGAGGTTCTGGAAAATCGTCGATGGGAAACTGTATCTCAACTACAACAGTTCGGTGCAAAAGACGTGGGAGGGCGACGTTCCGGGCTTCATCTCTGCCGCGAACACCAACTGGCCGAAGATCAACAAGTAGGATTTCCGGAAACGGATCTGCGCGGCGCCGGAGGGAAAATCCTCTCCGGCGCCGTGTTCGTTTGGCGCTCGAAGATGGGCGTGGGGGGGCGATGCAGCGAGATCGGAAAGCGGTGTGCGAGGCCGGCGGGAAGGTCTACGGATTGTCCGCAACAGGCGCGCAGCCAAAGCTGCAAGGCACTTTAAGAATTGCGGCAAATTCCTTGAAAATAAAAAAGAAAACGGGCGAACTTGCGTTCGCCCGTTTGTATTTGAAATAGTCCGTAGACTTACTTCTTTTTTGCGGGTGCTTTAGCTTTAGCAGCCGGCTTCTTGGCCGGAGCAGCTTTTGCTTTCGCCGCAGGCTTCTTTGCCGGGGCAGCTTTAGCAGCAGGTTTCGCAGCCGGTTTTTTCGCGGCAGGTTTTTTTGCAACAGCCATCTTCGATCTCCTTTGAGTGGCTCGCCAATAATATCGTGATTCGTCGGAATGCAACTCCTAAAATTCATTTTTCAGTCGAGTTTCGGTATCCATCCGTACACGGTCAATCGTCGCGGTCCGCCCAAACCTTCAGGATATGATAGGCAATTGCTGACGGAGGCGGGCAAAAAAGCTCGGCATGTTTGCCCGAAAGAATTTCGCGCATCTCGCTGCGCGCGATCCATCGCGCGCTCTCGAGCTCGGCGGAGTCGATGCGAATCTCGCTCGTCTGCGCGGGCAGGATGAAGCCCATCATCAGCGAAGACGGGAATGGCCAGGGCTGGCAGGCGATATATTCTGCCCGCGCCGGATCGCAGACGATGCCGGCCTCCTCGAAGAGTTCGCGCGCGGCGGCCTGTTCGATCGTCTCGCCCGGTTCGCAAAAGCCTGCGAGGCACGACATGAAACCCGCGGGCCAGAATTTCTGGCGGCCGACGAGCGCCTTTCCATCTTTCACCGCCAGCATGATGGCGACGGGATCGGTGCGCGGAAAGTGTTCGGCGTTGCAGAGGCCGCACTGCGCCTTCCATCCGGCATCGATGATTGCGTTGCGCCCGCCGCACTTCGCACAGTACGCGTGCGAGCCATGCCAGAGGAAGAGGCTGCGTGCGGTCGAGGCGCAGTTGGCATCCATCGCGGGCATGCGCGCGGCAGCCTGACGGAAGTCGGCAAAGTCGCCGATGCCTTCGATCAGTGATCCGGCAAGGTCGAATTTCGCAGGCAGCTCGAGCGCGAAGACCGGTGTGCCGGTCTTGTCTTCGCCGAGGAAGAGGCGCGGCGCGCCGGGCGCGACGCGCGCGGCTTCCGGGCCCATCCAGACGAGGCCGCCATCGCGCGCGACGAGTGGAATGCCATCGCGCATCAGGAGGACGAGGGCGTTGTTCTGCTGGAAGGCGGCGCCCAGCCAGGCTTCGTCGGTACGCCGGTGCGCGGCGCGGTCGATGGGCTTTGCGGCGAGAGGTATGTCGTTCGAATTTGTCATGGCGGCGGATTAATCCGGTTTGCAGTGCGAGGGAACATCTAAGGCGAAAGAGGCTTGCCTTTACTCCGCCAAAGTTTGGTGTCCAAACTCCGATCAACAAACAGAACGCGTGGGGAGTGAAATGAACCTGAAGCATGCCGCGGGCTTTGGCGCCCTGATGATCGCCCTCACCGCGTGCAGTTCATGGAAGCCCTGGGCCAAGGAAGCAGAGGCGCCGGCGGTCTCGCCCTTGTCGCTTGTTGCGCCGAAGGTGAACAGGTTTGCAGATGTCACGATCCCAGCGCCCGAAGGTGAGGCGCCCGTGTTCGATGACGCGGCACTCGACGCGCTGCGCTCGCGCACGCTGACGCGGTTCAACGCCGAAGAAGAGTTTCTCAGCTGGCTGAAGCTGACGCGCGATGCGGCGAGCGAGCGCGGCGTCTATTCCTGGCGCGGCATGCCGGTGCCGGTGGCGGCGATGGCGCCGGGTGAAGCCGCTTCACCGGCGCCGGGTGCGATGGCGGAATCGGCGTCAGACGCGATGGTGACGGGCAGCGCGCCATCGGACGCCAATCCGGAAATCACCAACAACCAGAAAGCCGGCGTGGACGAGGGCGGGATCGTCAAGCAGATCGGCAACCATCTCGTCGTGCTGCAGGACGGACGGCTCTTCATCACCGACCTCATGCCGGAAGGGAACGCTGGGCTGAAGTTGTCGGACCGCGCGAATGTCTATCGCTCGGATGAAGAGGACACCTGGTATGACGAGATGCTCGTCGCGGGCCGGACGATCCTCGTCACCGGATATTCCTACCGCGAGAACGCGACCGAGTTCACCGTGCTGAAACTCGGCGAGGACGGGGAGGCGACGCGCGAGGCGACGTTTTATATCTCATCGGACGATTACTACTCGGGCAGCAACTATGCCTCGCGGATGATCAACGGGAAGCTGGTCATCCACACGCCGATCTATCTGTCGGGCCGGGGTTGGGGGGATGCGTTTGACGCGCCGGAAATCCGTGAGTGGCGCCGTGAAGGGCCGGAAGGCGAGCGTGAGCCATCCGATGGCCGTCCGCTGTTCAAGGCCGAGGATATCTGGATGCCGGTGCAGCGCGTGCTGGAGCCGGTGCTGCATACGGTGACAGTGTGCGATATCTCCGGCGTGACCGATGCGTCGGCGCCGGCGTGTACGGCGACGGCGATTGTGGGGACGCAAGACCACGAGTTCCTTGTCACCAAGGATTCCTTCTGGCTGTGGCTGAGCCCCGGCGAGCAAGAGCGCAGTGCGAGCAGCGAGGAGTATGAGCGCGCCGGATGCGATTCGCGCGAGGGCCGCGCGCCGATGGGCGAGATTGCGCCGTCGGTTCTGGTGAAGCTGCCGGTGAACGGCGAGAAGCCATCCGTACTCGGTGTGCGCGGCGAGCCGCAGAACCAGTTCTCGATGGACATGGATGCCGGCACGTTCCGATCGGTGCTCGACTGGCCGTCGCGGATATGTGGCGCTAACTACGGCGAAGCTGACCTGACCTATTTCGACACGCCGCTGACGGCGTTGACCGACACGCTGAAGGACGAGGCGGGCGGGCGCTACGTACAGCTGCCATCACCGGGCACGACGGACTACGAGGCGCGCTTTACCGAGTCGCATCTGGTGTATGGCGCGCGCGAAGGCTGGGGCAGCTGGGCGCCGGACAAGGGCGATGAGGTGCGCGGCGACGGGCGAGCGATCATCGTGCCGGTGGCCGCGCCGGATGCGCCGATCACCGTTACGGTGCCGCATGACGTGATTCGCGCCGAACGGGCCGGGCCTTATATGGCACTGACGGGATACCGCGATTACCGCGGGCTGAGCGTGTCGCTGATTGACCTGCGCAAGGCCCCTCGTCTCGCCAGCACCTTTGTCCTCGAGAACCGGTTCGAGAGCGAGAACCGTAGCCATGCCTTCAACAGCCGGATCGGCTCGGATGGCAAGGGGCTGATCGGCCTGCCGACCGTTCCGCGGTCTGAGGAGTCCGAGCGCTGGTGGTGGTGGTCGCAGAGTTCGGACCTGACTTACCTGGAGACCGATGCGAACGGGAAACTGATGCGGGCAGGTGAGCTGATTGCGACGCGGACGGATCCCGAGAAACCGTCGCCGACGGGCTATGAATGCCAGGTCAGCTGTGTGGATTGGTATGGCAATGCGCGGGCGATCTTCAGCGGCGGACGGATCTTCGCACTGGTCAATTCGGAACTGATCGAAGGCGTGCACGAGAATGGCAAGGTCCGCGAAGTGCGCCGGATTGATCTGACAGCGAAGGTTGGCGAGTAGCCGATCGGGACCACGACAGAGGTCTGTCATCCAGGCTTTCGCTGGGATGACACCTCATCAGTGATCCTGCTCTGCTCGCGGCCTAGCTGCTGCGTGTGCCGCTGGCGCGGGCGTTCAGATGCTTGACGAGTTCCGGGGTGATCGTGCCGGTGACTTCGAGATTTTGCATCGACTGATAGTCGCTGATCGCCTCGCCCGTGCGGCGGCCGAGAACGCCGTCCGGCGTGCCGGCATCGAAGCCGAGTGAGCCGAGGGCGGTCTGCACGGCCTTGACCTGAAGCGGGTTGCCCGTGTTCCAGCGCTGGGCGCCGAAGCGGCCATTGGCTAGGGCGACAGGCTGCTTCGCTTTCCAGTCCTTGACGCGCTCGCTGGTTTCGAGAGCGTCGGACATCGACACACGGGTGCGCAGGTTTTTCACTTCCTGCTCAGCGCCGGTATCGCCCGCCTTGGCGGCGATCTCGAACCAGAAGAGGGCGGTGACGAGATCCTGCGATGTGCCGATGCCTTCGGCGTGCACGACGCCAAGATTGTACTGGGCATCGACGAGACCATGCTGGGCGGCTTGCTGGAACCAGGTCACGGCATCTGCTTCGGACTTCGCGCCGCCTTCGCCTTCGGCCAGGAAGAGCGCGTAATCATACATCGCGCCGACGTGTCCGGCTTCGGCCGCCTTCTGGATCAGGTTGCGGGCTTCGGTCAGGTCCTTGTCCACGCCCTGGCCGCGCTCATGGAGCTTGCCGAGTTCGTACTGGGCGGGGGCGATCCCTTTCTGAGAGGCGCGGCGGAGGAAGGCGGCGGCGGCTTCCAGATCGCCTTCTGACAGCTTCACCTGGGCGTACTGGTATTGCGCGACGGCGTTGCCGGCATTGGCTTCTGCTTCGACGTTCACGACATCCGGAATTGGCGCAAACGTGCCGTTACGGACTGGTGCACGAACAGGCTCGGGGAAGTCGGTCGGCGCGCCGGCGAGCTGATCGGGCGCGGCGGGTTTCAGCGAAGGCGCGCTGGACGCTTCGATGGCATCGGCTGCGCGGACGATCGAGCGGATCGCGGCTTGCTCGGGCGTCAGGTCTTCGGCAGGTTCCGGTGCGATCTTTGTCGCAGGGCGCGCGGTCTGCACCGAGGCGAGGATCGGCGTCGTCGCTTTCGGCTCGGCGGCGGCGGGCACGTCGGTGCTGGCGGTTTCGGTTTCATCGAACAGCGCGGAGTCCACGCTCGCCATCTCGTCTTCGAACAGCATCTGTTCGGCGTCGAGCGGCGCGGGGCGGCTCGCGGCTTCGGCGAGCTGCGCGATCGGCGGGGCGGCGGCGAGCTTGGCGGCGGGATCGACATAGGTGTCGACCGGGCCTGAAAGCGACGGCGTCACGGGTTGCTTGCCGCGAAGGTAGAGGTAGCCGCCGACGCCGGCGCCGGTGATCGCGACTGCCGAAGCGGCGAGGATCATAGGGACTCTCGCGCCGCCGGATTTCTGGCCCGCGTTCGAGGCTGCGTTTGGCCGAGCGCCAGAGCGGCCATTCTGCTGCGCGGCGACGAGTGCGGCGCGGCGGGCGCGGGCGAGATAGTCGGCCGTTTCGTCGTCTTGCGCCGGGCGGACCTGGGTTTGGGCTAGGGTGGCGGCGAAGTCCGGTTCGTCTTCCTCGTCGTCGAAGATGTCGGACTCGCGGGTCTCGGCATGGCTGCCTTCGAGGCTGTCATCCATGGTGGCGAAGCGATCCAGCTCGTCGACGGGGTCGAAGCTGCGTGCACCGTCATATTCGATGTCTTCTTCCGGAACATCGGCGACGTAGCTGTGTCCGGCGGCCGCGGCCGGCTTGCGCGAAGGGGCGCCGCCCGGGATGGCATCGAAATCGGCCTTGTACGGATTTTCCTGCACTTTGGTCTCGACGACTTCCCAGCCGGAGAAACCGGCTTCGAAGTCATCATCATTGACATTGACCGTGTAGGTCGGGGTCGAGACGGGTTGCGGCGCAGGCTCGGCCTGCGGCTTCAGATCGAATTTCAGCTCGGGCGTGTCATCGCTGGCGGGCCGGCTGGCGGCCTTGGCGGGCGCTGCGGGTGCGGCCTCAGGAGGCGCGGCTGCGATGTGTGGCTGTGGCTGCGGAGTGATCGTCCGGGCGGCCGGCGCCGGGGCAGGCTGGGCCACGAAGTCGCGCGGCAAGATCGGCGGCTGACCAGGGACGTGCGGCGGGGTGCTGAACGCTTCTAGGCTTTCGAGGCGGGTGGCGAGCGCGGCGATCGCGCGCTGGACCGGGGACATCGCTTCGGAAGATTGTCCCTGTATCCGCTCGAGGCGTTCGGAGACGCTGGCGAGCGCGTCGGACAGGCGGGCGTCCGAGGCGGCGCGCATGCCCTGAATGTCCTGGGCGAGCGCGTTGAGCGCTTCGTCCTGACGCTTCTGGAGACGCACGGCGGCGACCGTGACTTGTTCGCCGACCTGTTCGATGGCGTCGGCGCTGCGCAGTTCGCTCTCCTCGATGCGGTCATCGACATGCGCGGCGAGGGCGTCGATGCGCTCGGCGACGACCGAGCCTAGACGTCCGATCTCTTCTTGGACGGCGGCGGTGATCTCGGCCGGTGCGCGGGCCTCGACGCTTGCGAGGTGGGCTTTCAGTTCGCTGACTTCGGCTTTCAGGCGTTCTTCGAGCTTCTCATCCTGGCCGGCGGCGGCCTTGGTGATTTCAGTAGCGAGATCGAAGCGCGCGTTGTCCACGGCGCTGCGCACGGAGCGGGTGAGGTCTTCGAAGCGTTTCTCGAATTCCTGTTTCAGGCGCTCGGCCTGTTTCGGATCGATCTGGCTGGCGACGGCTTCGATGCGCTCGTCGAGATGGGCGAAGGTGGTCTCGAGGCTTTTCAGTGCGGAGTCGGTTCCGGTTTCGGCGCGGTTCAGGCGTTCCTGAATGCGTCCGAGAGTCGATTCCATCGAGTTCAGGGCGCCGGACACGTCGGCTTCGACAGCGCTGATGCGCTGCTGTGTCGGGCCGGCAATCTGTCCTGCAGCTTGCAGGCGCTCCTGAACATGCGATTCAATGCTCAGCATGCGGTCCGCGAGAATGCGGGTTGCGCCGTGGGCACGCTGCTCGGCTTCTTCGACGGCGCGTTCCATGCGGGCGGCGGTCTCGGAAAGCGAGCGATCGACGCGCGTTTCGATGCCTTCAACACGCTCACCGATGTCGGTGAAGCCCGATTCGATCCGGCCCTTGATGGCGGCGGTTTCGTTCTGGGTCAGCTCGCCTTCTTCATAGACATGCGCGGCCAGCTTGCCGAGCGCACCTTCGAGAACCTTGAACGCTTCGACGGTGTGGTGCGAGCTGTCATCGCTTTCGAGACGGCGGACCTTGGTCTGCAGGGTTTCATGCGTCTCGCGCAGTTCCGCGATCAGGCCTTCGACGTGGCCGGCGATGGAGGCGGTGGTCTTCTCGGTGTTCTGGAGACGGGCGACGAGATTGTGGACGGCGTCATCGATGCCGTTGATCGCGAGGGTCGAGCGCGCTTCAGTTGCTTCGATCCGGCGGGTCAGGCGGTCGAGGGTTGCGGCTGATTCGTGCGAGTCGGCGATCGGCGGCGGCGCTGCCGCTCCGGTCCGCCGGGAGTAGGAGAAGGACGTCTCGTTCGGCTGGGGCTCGTCCACCAGAGTGAGCAGCCGATTGAGGTACTCGCCGAGCGTGATGCCTTCAGCCATTGCCGCTTCACGGGCGGCATCGCGCGCCCGCTGGTCCGTGTTGAACTTGGTCCAAGGTCCGGTCTGGCTCATTGGCCGCTCCTCACGCCCGTGCCGCCCTCTTTTGGTTAAGGAGAACGGCGGATTTCTTTACGCCCGAGCAAAAATGCCCCGATGTCTGTTAAGGCCGGGTTAAAGGTAAGTTTTTGCGAAGGTTTCGCGCAGCGCGTGTCCGCTGCGCGCGCTTTCCCTTTGCGTAAGCGGAAATTTACGTTGACGTCCGCGGAAGGCGCATATTAGAACACGTTATATAAAAAGACTGCAGACACGAACGGAGGAGCCACGTCATGCAACATCGTACAATCACGTCCATTTCTGCCGCTGATTCCCGCACTTACACGATTTCCGAGCTTGCCCGGGAATTCGGGGTGACCCCGCGCGCTTTGCGCTTTTACGAAGACAAGGACATGCTGCATCCTGCCCGCGACGGCATGATGCGTCTTTATTCCAATCGGGACCGCGCCCGGCTGACCATCATCGTGCGGCTAAAGCGCCTCGGCCTGCCGCTGGCCGATATCCGCGAAATCCTGGACCTCTATGCCCTGAATGACGGCAAACGGGCCCAGACCAAGATGATGCTGGAAAAATTCCGCAAGCAGGCGCGCGAGCTGGAAGTCCAGCGCGGCGACATCGAAACCGCGCTGACCGAGCTTTATAAAGGCATAGAATGGCTGGAAGACCTGGTCACCAACAATGGCCAGTCCGAGGAAACCAAGCGCCAGGCGCACGCCTATGAGCAGGTCGCCCGCAAGCAGCTCGACGAGGTCTGAGCCCGAACTACCAAGCAATTTTTCGGTAACGAAGCGTGTTGGAATGACTTTTCCAACACGCTTTGCCATTTAGGGCGCAAGACTTTCCGATTTGCAGGAGCCTACCCCATGCCCCGTTATGATGCCCCGGTTCGCGATATGCAGTTCGTGCTTCACGAGCTGCTTCAACTGCAGACCTATTCGAACCTGCCCGGCTTTGCCGATGCGACGCCCGATGTGATCGACCAGATTCTCGAAGAGGGCGCGAAGTTTGCCAAGAACGTGCTGTTCCCGCTGAACGCCGTGGGCGACCGTCAGGGCTGCAGGCGCAATGCGGACGCGAGCGTGAAGACGCCGGACGGGTTCCCGGACGCCTACCAGCAGCTGGTCGCGAATGGCTGGCCGCTGCTGTCAGCGCACCCCGAAATGGGCGGGCAAGGCCTGCCGCATGCTGTGAACATCGCCTGGACCGAGATGGTCTCATCCTCGAACATGGCGTTCGGCATGTATCCTGGCCTGACGCACGGCGCCTACCAGGCGCTGATGGCGGGCGGATCGGACGCGCTGAAGGCCAAGTACGGCCCGAAGATGGCGTCGGCCGAATGGGCCGGCACGATGAACCTGACCGAGCCGCATTGCGGCACGGACCTTGGCTTGATGAAGACCAAGGCCGTTCCGCAAGGCGATGGCACCTACAAGATCACCGGCCAGAAGATCTGGATTTCCGGCGGCGAGCAGGACCTGACCGAGAACATCATTCACCTTGTGCTCGCCCGCATCGAGGGCGCCCCCGACGGCATCAAGGGCGTGTCACTGTTCGTAGTGCCGAAGTTCCTCGTGAACGATGACGGCACGCTCGGCGCGCGCAACACCGCGAGCTGCGGGGGCCTCGAAGAGAAGATGGGCATCCACGGCAACGCGACCTGTGTGATGAACTATGACGGCGCGACCGGCTGGCTGGTCGGCGAGGAGCACAAGGGCATGCGCACGATGTTCGTGATGATGAACGAGGCGCGGGTCGGCGTGGGGCTGCAAGGCCTGTCGCAGGCCGAGGTCGCCTACCAGAACGCGCTCGATTTTGCGCGGGACCGGGTGCAGGGCCGTTCGCTGACGGGCACGCAGGCGCCGGACAAGCCTGCCGATCCGATCCTCGTCCACCCGGACGTGCGCCGGATGCTGCTGGAGCAGAAGGCCTTCATCGAGGGCGCGCGCGCCTTCACTTACTGGGCCGCGTTCCAGGGCGACCTTGAGCACAAGTCACCGGATGAGAAAGTGCGTGAGAAGGCGGGCGACTACATGGCGCTGCTGACGCCCGTGGTGAAAGCCTATCTGACCCACAAGGGATATGAGAGCGCGAACCTTGGCCTGCAGGTGCATGGCGGTTCGGGCTTCACGCGCGAGTGGGGCCTTGAGCAGGTCGTTCGCGACTGCCGCATCACGCTTATCTACGAAGGCACGAACGGCGTGCAGGCGCTGGACCTTGTCGGCCGCAAGCTCGGCGCGAATGGCGGGCGGGCGGTGTTCAGCTTCTTCGCTGAGATCGATGAGTTCATCTCGGTGGCGGAGACGACGCCGGGAATGGAGGCGTACCTTGAGGGCCTGAAGACTGCGCGCGCGCAGCTGCAGGATGGAACGATGTGGCTGATGCAGAACGGCATGGGCGACTTCAACAATGCCGGCGCCTCGAGCCATGATTACCTGCACCTGATGGGCCTGACAGCCCTCGCGTACATGTGGGCACGGATGGCGAAGCTCTCGATCGAGAAGGCTTACACGAAGGATCCGTTCTACGAGGCGAAGCTCGCAACGGGCCGGTACTTCGTCGCGCGGATGCTGCCCGACGCAGCGGCGCACCTTGCGAAGGTCAAGACCGGCGCCGGCGCGATGATGGCGGTCACGGAGGCGCAGTTCTGACAGTGTGCTGACGCTGCGGCACGACTGGAGAAACGGCGCGCCCGGGATTACATGCTGACGTGAACGTAAGCGGCAAGCTAACGCCGCGCCTGCTGGAGGAAAGCCTATGCACGAGAGCCCGCTGAATGTCCCGAAATCTGCCTGGCGGCAGAATGAGGAACTGGACATTTTTGCCGATGCGGTCGGCCAGTTCTTCGAGAAGGAGTGCGTGCCGCACGTCCAGTCTTGGCGCAAGGCGGGGGTCGTGCCGCGGGACATCTGGAAAAAGGCGGGCGAGATGGGCCTGCTCGGCGCGTCGGTTCCGGAAGAGTATGGCGGCGCGGGAGGGGATTTCCGTCATGAAGCCATCATTATCGAACAGCAGCAGTGGAAGGGCGTGGACGGCTTCGGCATCACCCTGCACAATGCCATCATCGCGCCCTACATCACCGCGTATGGCACCGAAGAGCAGAAGCGCCGCTGGCTGCCGAAGATCTGCTCGGGCGAGCTTGTCACTGCGATTGCGATGACCGAGCCCGGCGCGGGCTCTGACCTGCAGAACATCAAGACGACCGCGAAGAAGGATGGCAACGGCTATGTCATCAACGGGTCGAAGACGTTCATCTCGAACGGCCAGACGGCGAACCTGATCCTCGTCTGCGCGAAGACCGACCCGACCAAGGGCGCCAAGGGCATCTCGATCGTCTGCGTCGAGACGGATGAAGTGGAAGGCGAAGGCGGCTTTCGGCGCGGGCGCAACCTCGACAAAGTGGGCCAGCATGCGGCCGATACGTCGGAGCTGTTCTTTGATGACGTGAAAGTGCCAGCCTCGGCCTTGCTTGGCGAAGAGGCCGGACAAGGCTTCATCCAGCTGATGCAGAAACTGCCGCAGGAGCGCCATATCATCGGCCTTCAGGGCATCGGCATGATTGAGCGGGCGATCAAGGAGACGGTCGCCTACGTGAAGAGCCGCAAGGCGTTTGGCGGCACGATCTGGGACTTCCAGAACACGCAGTTCAAGCTGGCGGAAGCGAAGACCGAAGCGACGGTGGCCAAGGTGTTTATGGATCACTGCACCGAGCTTCTGCTGCAGGACAAGCTCGATGCCGCCACGGCGTCGATGTCGAAATACTGGGTCTCGGATCTGCAGTGCAAGATCATCGATGAGTGCCTGCAGCTGCATGGCGGCTTCGGCTACATGGACGAGTATCCGATTGCGCAGATGTACGCCGATGCCCGCGTCCAGCGCATCTATGGCGGCGCCAACGAAGTGATGAAGATGCTGATCGCGAGGACGCTGTAGGCTGTCATGCCCGACCGGCATCTCCTCCGTGATGTGTTCCCGGTGCCGGCGCGCAGCTCGGTGTCTCTTGGATTTGAGTTGCTTGAACTCGACGCCAAGGCGATGACGACACGGGTTCGGTTCGACGGACGAGCAGACTTTACGAACCCGGCAGGCTATATTCAGGGCGGATACCTGGTGGCGATGATGGACGATGCGATTGGCATGCTCGCGACGGTGAAAGCCGGGACCGCGAAGTTTCCCTCAACCGTGGACTTGCACACGCATTTCCTGCGGCCTGTTCGCGTGGGAGCGGTCGTGGTGGCCGCGCGACTGCGCAATATCGGCCGCGCGATGATCTTCGCAGAAGCCGACCTTTTCGACGCGCGCGGCAAGGAAGCCGCCCGCGCCACTGCCTCCGTGACCCTCAACCCGGTGAAAGCACCGGTGACCCCATCCTGATCCCCCGAAAGGAGCTTTAACATGCCCGAAGCCTATATCTACGACGCCGTTCGGACGCCCCGCGGCAAAGGCAAGTCCAGCGGCGCGCTGCACGAAATCACCGCCTTGAGCCTCGGCACGCAGGTGCTGCAGGCGATCCGTGACCGGAACAATCTCGACACCTCGAAGGTGGACGATGTGGTGTTCGGCTGCGTGTCGCCGGTCGGCGAACAGGGCGGCGACATTGCCCGCATCGCGGTGCTGAATGCGGACTATGCCGAGACGACCGCCGGTGTGCAGGTGGACCGGTTCTGTGCGTCCGGCCTTGAGGCCTGCAACATGGCCGCCTCGAAAGTGATGACCGGCGAGGCCGATATGGCGATCGGCGGCGGGGTCGAGAGCATGAGCCGCGTGCCGATGGGCGCCGCCGGCGGCGCCTGGTCCACCGATCCACAGGTTGCGTTCAAATCCTATTTCACCCCGCAAGGCATCGGCGCCGATACGATTGCCACGAAGTACGGGTTCAGCCGCGATGACGTGGACGCCTTTGCCGTCGAGAGCCAGCGCCGCGCGGCGCAGGCCTGGAAGGAAGGCCGCTTCAAGAAATCGGTCGTGCCGGTGCGCGACCAGATGGGCGGCGTGCGCCTTGCGCATGACGAGTTCATGCGCCCTGACACGACCATGCAGACGCTGGCGGCGCTGGAGCCGTCCTTCGCCGGTATGGGCGGCATGGGCTTCGATGAAGTGATCAAGCAGCGCTATCCGGAACTCGAGAAGATCAACCACGTGCACCACGCCGGCAACTCGTCGGGCATCGTGGACGGCGCTTCGGCCGTACTGTTTGGCTCGAAGGAAATGGGTGAGGTGATGGGCCTGAAGCCGCGTGCGCGTGTGCGGGCCATGGCCTCGATCGGTTCGGAGCCGGGCATCATGCTGACCGGGCCGACCTATGTGACCCAGAAGGTGCTGAAGAAAGCCGGCATGACCCCGAAGGACATCGACATCTTTGAGCTGAACGAGGCGTTCGCGTCGGTCGTGATGCTAATGATGAAGCTGCTCGATATTCCGCACGAGAAGATGAACGTGAACGGCGGCGCCATCGCGATGGGCCACCCGCTCGGCGCAACCGGCGGCATGATCCTCGGCACGGTGCTCGACGAACTCGAGCGCAGCGGCAAGGAAACCGGCCTCATCACGCTTTGCGTGGGCGCCGGCATGGGCACGGCGACGATCATCGAGCGCGTCTAGGCGCGCCATGTCCCGGCCCGACAAATACAGTGTACTCTCCGCAGGCTCGATCCTCGGGACGCTTGATCGTCTCGAGGCCCGGGTCCGCGAGCGCTTTCCGGGCCGGGGGCTGACGCACGTCTGCGCCGAACTCGGACGGATTGCGCGGGTGCATGTTGGCCGGATCGATGACGTGACCCGGCCGCACCTTTTGCTTCGGGGGATGGTTGCGCTGGTTCTGCTGGCCGGGCTTACCGCTGCGGGGTTCGGCGTCGACCAGAAGATCCGCCAGCTGATGGTCGATCCGGACGAGGTGATGAGCTTCGGCGGCATTGAGGCGATTGCCAATATCCTGATCCTTATGGGCGCCAGTGTCTGGTTCCTGCTCAATCTGGAGGCCCGGATCAAGCGGGCGCAGGCGCTGGCAAGCCTGCATGAACTGCGTTCCATCGCGCATGTCATCGACATGCACCAGCTGACCAAGGACCCGGCGAGCCTGCTGGGTGCCGGGCCTACTGCCTCCTCGCCGGAGCGGGACCTCTCGCCATCTGACCTGATGCGCTACCTCGATTACTGCACAGAAATGCTGTCGCTGACGGGCAAGCTCGCTGCACTCTATATGCAGAGCGTGCGCGATGAAGTCGTCATTCACACGGTCAACGAAATCGAAGGCTTGACCACGAACCTCTCCAGCAAGATGTGGCAGAAGATCATGATCATCCGTACCGAGATCGATCCTGCCGTGTCCTCCATTCTGCCTGGCGCCCGCGCGGCGCAGGCATAACCCATTCGACAATATCCAGGGAGATACTTCCATGAACCTCGAAACTTTCAAGTTTGACATTGACGCCGATGGCATCGCACACGCCATCTTCGACGTGCCGGGCCGCAGCATGAACACGCTGACGGGCAAGGCTGTGGCGGACATCATCGCGATCACCAAGGAAGTGGCGACGAACGACGCCATCAAGGGTCTCGTGATCTCGTCCGGCAAGGCGAGCGGCTTCTGCGCGGGCGCTGACCTGGGCGAGATGGGCAGCCGGGCAGGCGCGTCCAGCGAGACGAAGAAGTCCGTGGACGAACTGAAGAAGGAGCAGTTCGATGCAGGTTTCTCGCTGAATGGCACGCTACGCAAGCTTGAGACCTGCGGCAAGCCGGTTGCGGTGGCGCTGAACGGCCTTGCGCTCGGAGGCGGCCTCGAAGTGGCGCTGGCGGGTCACTACCGCGTCGCGGCGAATGACAATCCGAAGCTGCAGTTCGGCCTGCCGGAAGCCAAGATCGGCCTCCTTCCCGGCGCTGGCGGTACACAGCGCCTGCCGCGCCTCGTGGGCGTGCAGGCAGCGCTGCCGCTGATCCTGCAAGGCGAGAGCTTCACCGCCGAGCAGGCGAAAGCGATGGGCGTGGTGAACGAGCTTGCGCCATCCTCGGAAACTGTGGCGCGGGCGAAGGCCTGGGTGAAGGCGAACCCGAAGGCGAAAGCGCCGTGGGACGAGAAGGGCTACAAGGTGCCGGGCGGCGTGCCGCACAAGTCACCGGGCGCAGGCCAGGTTGCGACGATGGCGAACATGATGCTCGCCTCGAAAACCTATGGGAACTATCCGGCGCAGAAGAACATCCTCTCCTGCATCTATGAAGGCATCCAGGTGCCGATTGATGCCGGCCTGCGGATCGAGACACGCTACTTCATCAACACGCAGCAGCGCCCGGAAGCCAAGGCGATGATCCGCTCACTGTTCCTGTCGATGCAGGAGCTGGGCAAGGGCGCAAACCGTCCGGACGGCCACCCGAAGACAGAGTTCAAGAAGATCGCTGTCATCGGCGCGGGCCTGATGGGCGCGGGCATTGCCTATGTGCAGGCGAAGGCCGGCATTCCGACCGTGCTGGTCGATGTGACGAAGGAAGCGGCCGAGAAGGGCAAGCAGTATTCCGTGCGTCTCGTCGAGAAGGATGTCTCGCGCGGCAAGCTGTCCAAAGAGAAGGGCGACGCCCTGCTCGCGCTGATCACGGCGACCGACAACTATGACGACTTCAAGGGCGCCGACCTCGTCGTTGAGGCGGTATTCGAGAATGAAGAGCTGAAGGCGAAGATCACCAAGCAGGCCGAGGCCGTGCTGGGCGACGACGCCGTGTTCGGCTCCAACACTTCGACGCTGCCGATCACCGGTCTTGCAAAAGCGTCGAAGCGGCCCGCGAACTTCATCGGCATCCACTTCTTCTCGCCAGTCGAGCGGATGGGTCTTGTTGAGATCATCAAGGGCAAGGAGACGAGCGAGGCGACGCTGGCGAAATCGATCGACTACGTGCTGGCGATCCGCAAGACGCCGATTGTGGTGAATGACAGCCGCGGCTTCTACACCTCGCGCTGCTTCGGCACATATACCCGCGAAGGCATGGACATGCTGGCCGAAGGCATCAAGCCGGCGATCATCGAGAACGTCGGCCGTCAGGCAGGTATGCCGATGGGCGCTCTGGAAGTGTCCGACTCAGTCGGTCTCGACACCGCGCTGAAAGTGACGCGCGCCATGGCGGAAGCGACCGGAATTGATCTGCAATCGGATGACCGGACGCAGTTCCTCGCCTGGCTGGTCGAGGATCAGGGCCGCGTCGGCCGCAAGGCCGGCAAGGGCTTCTATGACTATGACGACAAGGGCAAACCTTCCCGCCTCTGGCCGGATATCAACAAGCAGCTGACTGTGAAAGTGGATGAGTGCCCGCCTGAGCTGAAGAAGGAACTGACGAACCGGTTCCTGGTGCGTCAGGCGATTGAAGTCGCCCGCTGCTTCGAGGAAGGAGTGATCACCGATGCGCGGGACGCTGATATCGGCTCGATCCTCGCCTGGGGCTTTGCGCCGTTCACCGGCGGATGCTGCTCCTATGTGGACCTGATCTGGGGCATCAAGGAATTCGTGGCCGAGGCGGACCGTCTCGCGGACAAGTATGGCGACCGGTTCCGCCCGAACGCCCTGCTGCGCGACATGGCGGCGAAAGGCGAAGGCTTCTACGACCGTTTCCCGCCCGCCGGCACGAAAGCGAAAGTGGCGGCATAAGTCCGCGCAAGGATCAATGGCGAAGGCCGGGGCAGCGATGCTCCGGCCTTTTTCTTTCGGGGGGACTTGCCCGGGCATGGCGGAATGATCAGGTCTCCAGGTCAAACACAGCTGAAGGGATGGGGCGTTTCGCGTGAAGCCGAAGACATACACGGGTGGGTGCCTTTGCGGGCGGATTCGGTTTGAAGCCGTAGGCGTCCCTAAGAAGCCGCACACGTGTTCCTGCAAGATGTGCCGGCGCCATTCCGGCGCGCTGACAACGGCCTGGGCGGAGTTCGCGCGCGATGAAGTTTCGTGGACCGGGCCGGGCGGTGCGCCGGCGACTTTCCGGTCATCGGATTTCTCCAGCCGGTCTTTCTGTCCGGCCTGCGGCAGCACGCTGGGCGCGATTGATGACGCGCCGGTGATTGCGCTCGTGCTTGGCAGTTTTGACAAGCCGAATGCCAAGGAGCTGATGCCGCTCTACCATTCCTATCGAGGCGGGCGGCCCAAATGGTGGCATGTGTCCGCCGGATCGGACGACTGACCTGCGCAATGAAAAGGCCGGAGCCTTGCGGCCCCGGCCTTTTGTTTGTGTACGGATGATCCAGCTTACTTCTTGCCGCGGTTCCACCAGCCGGTTTTTTTGGGGCCTTCCGGCTCAGCCGGCGCTGGCGGAGGCGCGGCGACTTCCGGAGCAGAAACTGGCGGTGGGGCAACGGCTTCGGCCATAACCGGGGCGGGGTGCTCCGGCTCGGGCTCTGGCGCACGCATCGGCTCGGGCGTCGGTGCTTCGTTCACCGTTTCCGATACCGGTGTCTCCACATCGGCGGCAACGGCCTTCGCGCGGCTTCTGCGCGGGGCGCGGGCCTTGCGGGCGGGAGCGTCGTCGACTTGGGCTTCCGGTTCGACGTCTGAGACCACTTCGATTTCGGCGGGTGCAGATGCCGGCTCAAATCCGCCGTCACCGACGACGTCTTCGTCCGACAGCATGGCTTCCGGGCTGGCCGAGAGGCCGTCCAAGTAGGCGCCGCCATCGGCAATGGCCTCGAGTGCGCCTTCGGGACGCGGCTCGCCTGAACGGCGGCGGCGGCGTCCACCCCGGCGTCCGCGGCGGCGGCGCTTGCGCGGGCCTTCCTCGCCTTCGGCGCGAGGGGCAACGCCCGACTCTTCGCCGTCATCGTCCTCGTCGTCTTCACCGTCGTCATCGGAAATGGCGGCACCGTCCGGCGATGCCGGCGCGCCGGCATCGACCACTTCGAGACCGGTCTCGCGGGCTTCGCCGCGATTTCGGCCACCGCGGCGACGGCGGCGGCGCTTGCGTCCGCCATTGCCACCTTCCGAGCCTTCCGGCTTTTCGGCGCGGGGTGCGTCGTCGTCCTCCTCGCCTGCCGCATCGTCCGCATCGGCGATGTCTTCGATTTCCCCCGCGTCGTCATCATCCTCGTCGCGGGTCGAAGCGGGGGTCGGCTTCATCAGCGAGCGCGGGGTCGGGCGCTTCTTCGGCTTGGCGTTCGGATCGCGCTCGGCGTCGAGTTGGAAGTCGCCCGGCAGCATGTCCTCGGACGAATGGATCGAGATGGCAAAACCTGCGACGCGCTCGATCTCAATCAGCGCTTCGCGCTTGTTGTTGAGGATGTAGAGCGCAACATCCGTCGGCGCCTTCACCGAGATGCCCTTTAGGGCGCCGATGGCGGCGCGGGCCTCGATGGCGCGGATCAGTTGCAGGGCGGCAGACGGGATCGAGCGGCGGCGGCCGGTGCCGTTGCACGCTTCGCACGGATCGGAGGTCGCCTGCAGGACGCCCTGGCGGCGGCGCTGGCGGGAGATTTCCATCAGGCCGAACTGCGAGATGCGGCCATGCTGGACGCGCGCGCGGTCGACCTTCAGACATTCCTTCAGGCGTTTCTCGACGGCGCGGTTGTTCTTGTTCTCCTCCATGTCGATGAAGTCGATCACGATGAGGCCGGCAAGGTCGCGCAGGCGCATCTGGCGGCAGGCCTCTTCGGCGGCCTCCAGGTTGGTGCGCACGGCGGTCTGCTCGATATTGCGCTCGCGGGTCGATTTGCCGGAGTTCACGTCGATGGCGACGAGGGCTTCGGTCTGGTTGATCACGAGGTAGCCGCCGGACTTCAGCTGTACGGTCGGCGAGTAAATCGAATCAAGCTGGCTCTCCACCGCTTCGGCGACATAGAGCGGGTCTTCTTCACGCCATTCCTGAACCTTGCGGGACTGGCTCGGCATGATGATCTTGGCGAGGTCTTTCGCCTCGCGGTAAGCCTCCTCACCCTGAACCCAGACTTCCTCGATCTCCTTGTCAAACATGTCGCGCATGGCGCGGTGCACAAGGCCGCCTTCAGCATTGATGAGGGCGGGCGCGTCGGAGGTCAGCGTCTTTTCGACGATCTGTTCCCAGAGTTTCGAGAGGTAGTCATAGTCGCGCTTGATCTCGATCTTGGTGCGCTTGGCCCCGGCGGTGCGGACGATGAGGCCCTGACCTTCCGGGATGTCGAGTTCGCTGACGATGGATTTCAGTCGCTTGCGGTCGGCCGAGTTGACGATCTTGCGGGAGATGCCGCCGCCGCGCGGGGTGTTGGGCATCAGGACCGAGTAGCGGCCGGCAAGCGAGAGATAGGTTGTCAGGGCGGCGCCCTTGTTGCCTCGCTCCTCTTTCACGACCTGGACCAGCATGACTTGCCGGCGGCGGATCACTTCCTGGATCTTGTAGCGCTTGGAGATCGGCGTGCGGGTGGAGGCGGGGCGGGCGGCGCGTTCGCTGCGGGCACGCTGGCGCGGCGCACGGGGCTTGGGCGCGTCATCGCCGGACTCCTCGTCCTCGTCGTCCGAGGCGCCTTCGGCATCGGCGTCGGACTCTTCAGCGTGATCGTGATCTTCGTCGTTATCATGGCCGGAATCGTCGTGGTTGTCCGCCGCGCCTTCGGCGTTCATGCCGTGCGGGATGTAAGGGCCGTCATCATCGTCATCGTCTTCGATGGCGGCTGCGGCTTCTTCGGCAGCTTCGCGCAGCAGCGCTTCACGGTCCTCTGCGGGCAGCTGGTAGTAATCCGGGTGGATCTCGCTGAAGGCGAGGAAGCCGTGGCGGTTGCCGCCATATTCAACAAAGGCGGCCTGGAGCGAAGGCTCCACCCGGGTGACTTTGGCGAGGTAGATGTTGCCGCGAAGTTGTTCGTTGCCGGTGGCTTCGAAGTCGAAATCGTCAACCTGGCCGTTGTTGACGATCGCCACCCGCGTTTCTTCGGGATGGGCGGCGTCGATCAGCATCAATCTGCTCATGTAACAGAACCTTTCGGTCCGGCGCGGCGGGCCAGGGCGCACTGCGCCTCTGATGGCCCCGAAGGCCGGAAATGAGTTGTGGGGGATGTGCCACGCCAGAAGGCTTCGCGAACCGCGTGGGCGATCCGGCGAAACCTGTAGTGGCAGCAGCACAGTTGCGCATTGTTCCTTGCTTTCCGGAGCGCGCGGCCCGCTTGCCTTTCCGGGGAAGCCGGGTTGCTTGCGCGCTATTGGGAAACCTATGGGCCAGCCCTTCCGGACGGCCACTCTCCTATACTGCCCAATTTCGTATCGAAATGGAAGGGCCTAATTCGGAACCGGAACGCACTGGCTGCTAACCCGCAATCAAGCGGGAGTTAATCTTCGCAGGTCTATGACACCCGCGCGGGAGTCGCCCCGCGCAAACACAGGCCCGCAAACCGTTTCGATGCCGAGATTTTGGCTCATCCTTTTGATTCTATTTGGATTTGGCTGGCAGCTGTCCGCCGGAGCGGATGTTACGCAGGTGCGAATCGTCGGGGATGGCGCGCCCACCCGGATAACGATCTGGACGGACGTGGCGGAGACGGCCGACGCCCTGCTGACGGAGGCACCGGGGGAACGCAAGGTTGTGCTGCTCCTCACGCAGAACGGGTATTCTGCCGCCGGTGAGGGCACGGGCGGCGTCGAAGCCTGGTCGATGGAAGCCGGGCGGCTCGAGTTCCAGCTCGATCGGCCGATGGCGATCACGCGGATGTTGCGCCTGCCGCCGACGGGCAAGGAGCAGGCCTACCGGGTGATCCTGGATCTCGACACGATCTCTGGGGCCCGGTTCACGATTTCGGCGCGGCGCGACACCAAGAAGCTGGCGAAACTGGAGACCGAGTTTGCCAAGGCGCGCACCGATGCGGTGCAGCAGCTGGCCGGAGGCCGGGACGCAGGGCGCAAGGCCGGGCGCGGCGGGCGGAAAGGCAAGCATGTGGTCGTGATCGACCCCGGCCATGGCGGGAAAGACCCCGGCGCGCTGGCTTTGACAGGCGGCAAGGAGAAGGACATCACGCTGAAAGCGGCCTTGTCGCTCAAGGCGCAGCTGGAGCGCACGGGCCGCTATACCGTGAAGCTGACCCGGGAGACCGACGGCTATATCGCGCTGGAGGACCGGGTGACGATCGCGCGGGAGTGGGGCGCGGAGCTGTTCATTTCCCTGCATGCGGACGCGGCGGCGTCTAAGACGGTATCGGGCGCTTCGGTCTACACGATCTCGGCGCGGGGCGAGACGCGCATCGACCGGGAAGCCGACAAGAATGACTGGAAGATCGCCATCGAGGACGGCTCGACTGAAGAGGTCAGCGGGATTCTCGAAGACCTTGTAAAGCGGGAAACGAAGACGCGCTCGGCGGAGTTTGCGGAGCTGTTGCTGCCAGAACTCGAGAAGGCTGGTCCTGTCCTGAGGGGTACGCATCGGAATGCGGGTTTCTATGTGCTGCTCGCGCCGGATGTGCCGGCGGTGCTGCTGGAGCTCGGCTTCCTGACGAATGCGGACGATGCCAAGCGCCTCGCGTCGGACAAGGGTCGGCAGGCCTCGGTCAATGCCATTGCCGCGGCGATCGAGGCCTATTTCGACCAACAGGACCTGCGTCTCGTGTCGAACTGACCCGGCCGGAAGGCGCAGCCGGCCCCTTGCCGCCTGCAACGTATGCTGCGACTTTCCGCCGATGAAAAAACTGTCTGTACTTCTGGCGATTGCGCCTTTGTTGATGGCATCGGCCTGCGCCAGTCGGCCGTTCCGGCCGACAGCCTATCCGACCGTTGCGGAGCCGGATACCGCGCGGGCCTACGGCGACTTCATGGTGGCGCGCGTTGCGGCCCTGACGAATGATCCGGAGACGGCCTCGCGCTACTACGCAGCGTCCATCGGCACGGCGCCGGAGGATATGGATGTGGCGGAGCGGGCGGTGTACTCGGCGCTGATGGCTGGGGACTTCGGCCTGGCGGCAGGCGTTGCGCGCCGGGCCGATGCGGGCGCAACCGAGGCCGGCCTTGTGCCGCTGACGCTTGCGGCCGACGCACTGGTGCATGGCCAGGCGCAGGGCGCCATCGACATCCTGAAGGCGCAGCAGCTGACCTTCTTCCACCAGATGATCGCGCTGAACCTGGAAGCCTGGAGCCAGCTGGAGCGCGGGAACCTTGCCGAAGCTGTGGCGCTGGCTGGCTCGAACCGTACCGGCGACCGGCGGCTCGACAATGCCACAAACCATATCGTCGGCCTGCTGCAGGTCGCTGCGGAAGATGACGCGGCTGCGGCAGAGACATTTGCCGCGCTCTGGGCCGCCGGCGCGCGACTGGCCGTTGGCGCAGAAGCCTATGCCGAGTTGCTGGCGGCGCGGGGCGACCGGGACGAGGCGCTGGACATATTGACTACGTTTCGCACCGAGGTCAGTTATAACGCGTCCCTTGAAGCGCTCCGTCTACGGATTGAACGCGGAGATAAGATCGAGCCAAAGCGACTGACCCTGCGCGAGGGCGCCGCCCTCTCGTTCCAGTTGCCCGCTGCGGTTCTGCTACAGAACACATCGAATTCTCTTGCGACGCCCTATCTGGTGATTGCGCTTGCGCTGGACGCCGATTTGCATCAGGCGCGGGTCTTGTGGGTTCAGGCGCTCCTTCTGGGCGAGCGGCCGCAAGAGGCGATCCGTGTACTGCGAGAGATTCCGGACGCGTCCCCGTTCTATGCGGCGGCGCGTGGGCAACTGGCGAACCTTCTGCATATCGAAGGGCGCGATGAGGATGCGCTGCGCGTGGCCGCAGAAGCGCTTGCCGCGCGCCCGGACCGAGGGCTGAAGCTGCAGATTGCCGGTCTTTACCGCGCACTGAAACGCGAAGCGGACGCGGAAGCCATCCTGTCGGAAGTAATGGTAGCCGATGCGGCGGTTGGGCAGGACGACTGGCGCGTGCATTTCCTGCGCGGCGCGGCCCGGGAGCGGCAGGTGAAATGGGAAGGTGCCGAAGCCGACCTCAAGCGTGCACTGGAACTGGACCCCGACAATGCCACGGTGCTCAATTATCTCGGCTACTCCTGGATTGACCGGGGTATCAATCTCAAGGAGGGCCTGGCTCTGATCCAGCAGGCCGTCGCCCTCGAGCCGGGGTCGGGACAGATCGTCGACAGCCTTGGCTGGGCGCATTACCGGCTGGGTGAATACGAGCAGGCGGTGGAGTTTCTTGAGCGGGCCGTGACCTTGCTGCCGGCCGACGCGGTGCTCAACGATCATTTGGGCGATGCCTACTGGAAGGCAGGCCGGCGCAACGAAGCAGGATTCCAGTGGAAGCGGGCATTGAAGCTTGATCCGCCTGCGGAAGACCAGGCGCGGATCCAACAGAAGCTGCTTGGTGGCTTCGACCGTGAGCCGGCGCCCGGCGCGGCCGTGGCTCGCTGATTGGTTACGGCGCAATGACCCGATTGACGGCAACCGCCGCAGCCAAGGTGAACCTGTTCCTGCATGTTGGGCCAGTAAAGGCCAATGGGCGGCATGATCTCGACTCGTTGGTTGTCTTCTCCGGTCCCGAGGTCGGTGACGGCGTGACCGCTGAACTTGCGGATGGGCTGAGCCTTGAAGTCACAGGACCGTATGCATCGGCGTCGGGCGAGACGGGTGACAACCTGATGCTGAAGGCGGCGCGGGCGTTGCAGGCCGCGACCAGCAGCCAGATGGGCGCGCGGCTTACGCTGGACAAGCGGCTGCCGGTGGCGGCGGGTATCGGTGGGGGCTCGTCGGATGCGGCAGCGGTGCTCCGTCTGCTGACGCTCTTGTGGGCAATTGATCCGGCGCATGCGGCGGCGGCGGCGCCGGGTCTCGGCGGTGATGTGCCGGTGGCGCTGGAAGGCCTGCCGGCGCTGATGCGCGGCGAGGGCGAGCAGGTTGTGCCAGTGAGCGTCAAACCCCTGCCGGCCGTGCTGGTCAATCCCGGCGCGCTTTGCCCGACCGGTCCGGTTTTCCGGGCCTATGACGCGTCAGGTGGCGGCGGGGATTTCGCACTCATTGGCGACATGCCGCAGCTTCCGGATGCGGCGGGGCTAAGTCGCTGGCTAACCTTGCAGCGCAATGATCTTGAAGCGCCGGCAATCGCGCTGGTGCCCGCCATTGGCGCGGCGCTGTCTGCATTGCGCGCGCAGCCAGGCGTGCAATTGGCCCGCATGAGCGGCTCGGGCGCCACCTGCTTTGCGCTGTGTGAGAGTGCCGGGTCCGCGCGTGCGTTAGCGGCGGCCTTGAAGGCGCAGCATCCGGATTGGTGGGTCGAAGCTTGCTCTCTGGGAGCTGCGCCATGGCCGTGATTGCGCTCGCAGTCTTGCCCTTTGCCGTCAGCCTGCTCGTCTGTGCGCTGATGATCCGGCTTGGGCCCAAGGATGCGCCGGACGGCGGGCGCAAGACGCAGGCCGCACCGGTGCCCAGCTCCGGCGGCGTCGGCGTCATGGCGGGGGTCGCCGCAGCCGCCGCGGCGGGCTCCTTCATCGGGATGCCGTTTCCGGAATGGCTTGGCACACCGCCTCTGGCCGGCCTCGCGGCTTTTGCCGTGTTTGCTGGGCTGCTGGGCTGGGCTGATGATGTAAGGGCGCTTCCGGCGGGCCTCAAACTTGTGTTGCTGCTCGGCGCAGCGGCTGCGGCCGTGATGATTGGCCCGCAGGTCACGACGCTTTGGATCGCGGGATCGGGGTATTCCATTCCGCTCGTTTTGGGCCTCGTGGGAGCGGCGGCGTTCATCTTCGTGATGGCAAATGCCGTGAACTTCATGGACGGCGCGAACGGGATCGCGATGGGCACCGCGATGATCATCCTGCTTATGCTCGCCGTGATCCTGGCGCCGGACGCGGTTTATTCCGCAGGCGTGCGATTGCCGGGCATGCTCATGGCGCTCCTGATTGCTGCTGCTGCGGCGCTGGCGGGATTTCTTGTCTGGAACCTGCAAGGCAAGCTGTTTGCCGGGGATGCGGGGTCATTATCCGCAGGCGGATTGATTGGTGGTGCGTCTGCGCTCTTCGCCGTCAACGGTCCGGTGCTGGTGCCGCTGACGCTGTGCCTGCCGGTCTTGGTTGACGTGCTCATGACGCTCGCCTGGCGCGCGCGTAATGGCCGGCCGCTGATGCAGGCGCACCGCGACCATGCCTATCAGTTGCTGCTGCGCGCGGGCTGGCGGCACGGGCAGGTGGCACGGCTCTGGTGGGGCATGACGGCGTTCTGCGGGCTGGCGGTTCTGGCCGGGCCCTTTGCGGCGGCGACGGGCATTTTCGGCAAGCCCAGCATGCCGCTGGACGTGATCGTCTTCAGCGTGCTGCTGGTGCTCGGCGCGGGGCTATGGATGCGCCAGCGCATGACGATTGGCCGGCGGCTTGAAGCCTCAGTTCAGTAAGCGCGGCTGACGCAGAAGTCGGCGAGATCTTCCAGCGCGTCGCGGTAAGGTGAAGCGGGGAGTGTGCGCAGCGCGCCTTTCGCGAGGCCGGCATAGGCTTCGGCCTCGGTGACCGTCGCCTCGGCGGCGCCGGTGGCGCGGATGAGATGCACGGCGTGGGCGAGGTCCGAATCTTCCTGCGTGGCAGGGTTCAACGCCCGGTCCCAGAAGGCGCGGTCTTCATCAGAGCCGCGGCGGCGCGCGATGATCACCGGCAGGGTGATCTTGCCTTCCCGGAAGTCGTCGCCGACAAGCTTGCCGATCACCGATGTGGTGCCGCCATAGTCGAGCGCGTCATCAATGATCTGGAAAGCAAGGCCGAGGTTCTTGCCATAGGTGGCCAGCGCAGGCGCGTGCGCCGGGCTGCCTCCGGACAGGGCGCCGGTCTCGGCCGCGGCTTCGAACAGCGCGCCGGTCTTGGCTTCAACGATCGCGAGGTATTCTTCGGTTGGCAGGTCGCGCGTCGCCATGGCCGCGAGCTGGCGAACTTCGCCTTCGGCGATGATCGTGGAGGCGGTTGCGAGCCGGTTCAGGATGTCGAGGCTGTTGGTCTCGACGAGCAGGTTGAAGGCGCGCGCGAACAGGAAGTCGCCAACGAGGATCGCGGCCTTGTTGCCCCAGATCGTCTTGGCAGCCGGTTTGCCCCGGCGCAGCGTGCTTTCGTCCACCACATCATCGTGCAGCAGCGTGGCGGTGTGGATGAACTCCACCGCAGCTGCGAGCGCGTGCGTCGCGGGTGTGGCTTTGCCAACCGCGTGGGCAGAGATGAGTGTGATAAGTGGGCGAAGGCGCTTGCCGCCGGCCGATACGATGTAACCTGACAGGTCAGGGATGATCGAGATCGGGCTGGCGGCGCGGGTCGCGAGGAGATACTCAACCGAGGCAAGGTCGCCCGAGACAAGATCCTGCATGCGGTCCACCAAAGAAGACAGCGCAGCCTTGCTTTTGGGTTTCGGGGCAAGGGTCAATGCGAAGCTCCGGAGGTTGGCTTTTCAGGTACACGTAATTCTATCCGGGTCTAAGGCCAAGACGACGTGGCACCGGGCCGCACGTTTCAGCCCATGACAGGCCCGACCGCAACCACATTCACGGCCGGTGGCTGACACGTCCACCGGATTCGCGCTAAAAGACGGTATGAAACAAGCAATCTTGATCCCCGCTTTCGCGCTTCTGGCGGCCTGCGTCACAGCGCCTGTCTATGGTCCTGCCAAATCGGCGCGCGGTGAGGGCTATCTCTCGCAGCAAATCGAACAGGGCCGCCACCGGGTCTCCTATACCGACCGCGATCCGGTCCGTGCGCGCAACATGGCGCTGCTGCGCGCCGCTGAAATCACGCTGACCGAGGGCAAGGACTGGTTCGAGATCACAAACGAGTCGGTCGATTCCGAAGGCGGCGGGCGAAGCGGCGGTCCGAGCATCAGCGTGGGCGGCAGCGCGGGCTCGGGCGGCTATTCGGGGGTTGGTGTGGGTATCGGCATCGGGTTCCCGTTCGGCGGCGCCAGCTCCGGCACGACCACGCAGGCGTTGGAAATCGTGACCGGCGCGGGCACGAAGCCTGACAAGCCAGAAGCGTATGACGCCCGCTCGGTGGACATCAACCTGCGCGCCTCTGCCTCCTGATGGAAGAGATTTTCCGGACGAATGATCCGGTGAAACTGTCCTATGCCGAACATCTGCTGATGGAATCCGGTGTGGCGTATGTCGTTCTTGACCGGCATATCTCTGCGGTGGAAGGCAATATTGGCGCGTTTCCGAGGCGTATCATGGTGAAGGAAATTCACGCGGCGCGCGCCCGTCGGGCTCTGGTAGATTTGACGCAAGGATAGCTCCGCGCCGAGGTTGAGGGCCAAAAAATCGTGCTTGATCAGGGCCGCGGACTCCTGAATGATCTCAGGCGTTCATCTTGGGAGTCCTGTAATGCGTGCATCAATTCTGGCAGCGATCGCTGGTGCTTTCTTTCTTGGAGCCTGCTCATCCACCGACCTTGCCGCCTTCGCCGTCGGCATGCAGGAAGCCAACGGGACCTATTGGCCTGACCAGTCGGAAAGCAACACGCTGAACTGCGGATCCGGTTACGGGTATATCGTCGAATACTCGGGCGTGAGCGGCAATCAAGGCTATATCTACTTCACCAACTATGCCGACAATGGCGCAACGATTGATGTGGCCTATGACGATGGCGATTCTTATTCCCTCGCGCTTGCCTATGGCGAGACTTCTTACACGATCTACAACCACCCCGGTTATGCTTGGAACACAAACTACTCCTGCTGATCACGCTGCGGGCACGCAGCTTTGACCCAAAGCCCCTCGACGCGGGACACGGTGTATCAGGGGCGCGTCATACTCGTGCAGCCGGAAGCAGGGTTTCGCGCAGGGTTTGACTCGCTGGCGCTGGCGGCCGCCTTGCCGGGCCTCGAGGCGGGCGAAGCTCTGGAGCTTGGGTGCGGCTCGGGCGGCGCCTTGCTGACCGGTGCGTTCCGTTTGCCGGGTGTTCAGTTTACTGGCGTGGAGCAGGTGGCGGGCATTGCGGCGCTCGCGCGCGAAGGCGCCGGTCTCAACGGATACGGGCTGCGCGTCACTATCGAGAAAAGTGAGGCATCAGCCTGGGTGCCGGGGCAGGAGAACCGGTTCGATCTGGTCTTCGCCAACCCGCCCTATTTCGAGCCTGGCAAGATTTCGGCGCCCGGTGAAGGCAAGGCGGCGGCCTATATTGAGAGCCTGCCGCTCGAGGGCTGGGTGAAGGCGATGCTGCATGCGGCAAAACCCAGAGCGCCGGTGGTGCTGATCCATCGCGCAGCAGAGCTCGCCCGGCTGCTCGCGCAGCTCGACCGGCAGGCAGGCGAGATCACGGTGCTTCCGATCGCCTCGAAGCCGGGCGAGCCCGCGCGGCGCGTGCTGGTGCGAGCGCGCAAGGGACTGAAACGCGGGCCGCTGACCTTGCTGGCGCCGCTTATCACCCACGACGAGGACGGTACGAGGAGTCCGGCGGCGCAGGCGATCGTCGAGGGACGGAGAATCGACTGGTAGGCCCGGCGCCCGCCTTGCAATCGGGCGGTCGGGTCCCAACCTGTTTCAGGGGGACGAAAGAGGACATGCTTCATGTTCACGCTCCTGCTCTTTATCAGCCTCGCGGTTGGCCTCGCGATTTCCTGGATCGGCTGGTTTTCCAACGGGGACCACGATAGCGGGCACGGCCGCAACGATACCTGACAGCGGTTGCGCGCCTCAAGGCGAGGCGCTAGGCCGGGCGGGTCCAGACCTGTGAGCCGCTGATGCCCGCGCCGAAAGCCCATGCCAAACCGAAATCCTTCCAGGACCTGATCCTGGTACTGCAATCCTATTGGGCGGCGCAGGGCTGCGCGATCCTGCAGCCGTATGACATGGAAGTCGGCGCCGGCACGCTGCACCCGGGCACGGTGTTGCGCGCGCTCGGGCCAAAGAACTGGCGCGCGGCTTACGTGCAGCCCTCGCGGCGTCCGAAGGATGGCCGCTATGGCGAGAACCCCAACCGCCTCGGCCACTATTACCAGTTCCAGGTGATCCTCAAGCCGAACCCGCCGAACCTGCAGGATCTCTATCTCGAGAGCCTCTACAGGATCGGCATCGATCCCACCGTCCACGATATCCGCTTTGTCGAGGATGACTGGGAGAACCCAACCGTCGGCGCCTGGGGTCTCGGATGGGAAGTCTGGTGTGACGGGATGGAAGTCAGTCAGTACACCTATTTCCAGCAAGTCGGCGGTCTTGATGTGGCGCCGGTCTCGGGTGAGCTGACCTATGGCCTCGAGCGCCTTGCGACGTACGTGTTCGGTGTGGACCGGGTCTATGACCTTCCATTCAACGCGCCGGACAGCGCGGTGCCTTTGACCTATGGCGACGTGTTCCTCGAGAACGAGCGCCAGCAGAGCGCGTTCAATTTCGAGCATTCGGATGTCGAGATGCTGAAGCGTTGGTTTGCCGATTGCGAGGCGCAGTCGAACGCGCTGCGCGCGGCGGGCAAACCCCTGCCGGCCTATGACTATGCGCTGAAAGCCAGCCACACGTTCAACCTGATTGACGCGCGCGGAGCGATCTCGCCGACCGAGCGGCAGGCCTATATCGCACGGGTGCGCGATCTCGCGCGCGGCGCCGCGGCGCAATGGGCGCAGAGCGAAGCCGAGCGGGCAGGTTGAGGCGGATGCGATGCCAGACCCGGACAAACCCATAGCGCTTGAGGCCTACGAAGCGCTGGCCCGCCGCTATTCCTGCATAGCCGAAACCAAGGCGGAAAACGGTTACAACGAACATCCGGCCATGCGTGCGCAGATCGGCGCAGTCGAAAGCTTGCGCGTGCTTGATGCCGGCTGTGGGCCGGGCTTCCTGACGCAGTACCTGCTGGACCGCGGCGCAGCCGAAGTGGCCGCCTTCGACATCAGCCCTGCGATGATGGAGATGGCGCGCGAACGGGTGGGCGACAGGGCCCGCCTTTTTGTGGCCGACTTGGCCCTCCCTTTGCCCGGCCTCGAAAGTGCACATTTCGATCTGATCGTCTCATCCCTCGCCATCGACTACGTGCGCGAATGGTCCGTCCCGCTGGCGGAGTTCCGGCGCGTGCTGAAACCGGGCGGGCGGCTGGTCATGTCGGTCCAGCATCCGATGGGCGCGTACCAATGGTACAGTCCGCCGTCGGCATTCGGCGTGCATCTCTGCCAGGCCACCTGGAAAGGCTTTGGTGGCAAGCCTGTCGTGGTGCCAGATTACTACCGCTCGTTCGGGGAAATCATCAGCCCGCTCCTGTCCGCTGGGTTTTCATTGCGCGCATTGACTGAAACGCGGCCGGTGCCGGAACTCGAAGCGATGAACCCGCGCAAGTACCGCGAGGGGATGGTGTCCCCGACCTTCATGATCCTGGATTCGGTCGCCGGTTGAAGTCGCGCGCGGGCCGATGCAGGATCGTAAAAACACGCTGCACAGGACGCACCCATGACCAAACAACCGCATGTCGCCGGAAACCAGCCGATCCCGGTCGAGGTGGAAGAAGGCAAAATGTACTGGTGGTGCGCGTGCGGCCTTTCGAAACGCCAGCCCTTCTGCGATGGAAGCCACAAGGGCACCGAGTTCACGCCGCAAGGCTGGGAAGCGCCGAAAACCGGCAAAGTGTTCTTCTGCGCCTGCAAGCGGACCGGTAAGAGCCCGATGTGCGATGGCTCGCACAACGCGCTTTAGCTGATCGGCAAGTCGCACGCGCCGAACTTCGGTAAACTGATGCGGGCGGCCGCGATGCTGTCTGACCCTTCGGCATCGGTCATCAGGGCGATGCCATCGATCCGGACGGGCGTCTTACCGTAGGCGCGAGATACATCTGCGATGACCGACCGCGATTCAGCGACCAGTGCCCGTGACGCGTTCTTGCCGCGCCGCAGCGCCATCAACTTGTTGTCGGACCAAGGGCTTTTCCAGTAATCGCCTTGCCTCTTCTGCGTGGTCCAGACGTAGTTGAAGCCGAACGGTTCGCCGCCCTCGAATTCGCCGAACACATAGACCCGCGCCGCGAAATCATCGCCGGTTAATGTGTCTTCGCGCTCGGTAAGACTGGGCAGCGTGTCTGCGCTCCAGCGCCAGTTGAGACATTCGTCCGGCTTCGCGAGCAGGTCCTGCGGCAAGGCGCGGGCGATCCAGCTGGCGGTGCCATCCGCGAAGGTTTCGAAAATGAGTTCGTTGGTCTCCACGACCGCCGCATAGCGGGTTTCGTAATGAAAATAGCGAGGTGTCCAGGCGGACGGGACCGCGTATCCCGGCGTCCAGCCGGTCGCCCAGAAGGGCGCGGGACCGCTACCGGGGCCAGCTGAAGGCGGGGCGCGTTCGCTGCGCGGTGGTGGCTCTGGATGGGCAAAGGAACCTGACGCCAGGATCGCAAGGGCTGACACGGCCAGAATTTTCCATTTCATGCGACTGCCCCCGGCCAATGCGTCTCCATCGAGATAGCCCATGCGACTTGCGCGAACAATTGCGTCTACCTGTAAGAATGGCGACACTGCCGCCGCGCGACATTCTGAACAGTTATTCATATAAAAAACAGTGTGTTAAGGAAACTTTCTTCGATTCGCGGCGACGGATCAGGCGTCGGCCTGCGTTTGATGGTCATGATCTGATGAAGCAGGTCACACCCCAATCTGGAGGACCCCCGATGTTCAAACCACTGATCACTGCCGCCTTGTTTACTGCCTTTGCGACCCCCGCCGCCCTCGCTGGCCCGGCCGAACGTCTTGGCCGCGCCGACCACCGTCTGACTGCCGCCGAAATTCGCGGCGACATTCCGCAAGACAGTCGTGCCGACGCTGTTGAGAACCGCATCGATCGGTACGAGAACAAGGTCGATCGCCGCGAGAGCCGCCGCGACGAAGCCATGGATAATGGCCCGCGCGATGTGGCCGAGGACAGGCTCGACCGCCGCAACTGATGCCTGATTGTCTCGCCCGTCTCCCGCCTGCCGAGATGGGCGAGCGATTGCCGCAGGGTGCTCTTGGGTGCTTGTGCGGGCCGCGCCAAACTTTTTAAAGTACACCCGTCAAGATGGCGGAGGATGATATGCGTTGCTTTAGGCAAGGCCTGCTTGCGGGCGTTTTTCTGGGTTCTGGACTTGCAGCCCTGCCGCTTTCAGCATCGGCGCAGGGCGACCCGGCAGCGGTTGAAGCGCCGGCTGCACCCGTCTCACCGGCGCTCCCGGCCGCTCCCGAGGCGCCACCGGCGCCGGTGATCGCGTCCACAGGTGATCCGGTTCTCGACAAAGCGATTGCGGACGCCCGAGCGTCGCTGCCGCATTTCTGGGAACATGCGAGCAAGTTCCCGGGTCAGGCGCACTGGCACATCGTGAAGATCGGCCTGCCCTCGACAGAAGGCGGCAACGAGAATGTCTGGATCTACACGACCGAGAAGCAGGGTGACGACCTCAAGGGCGTGATCGTGACACAGCCGGAAAGCTTGGTCGGCGGCCTGCGCAAGGGCGGCAAGATCGAGTTCAAGGAAAGCGATGTCATCGACTGGTCTTATGACGAGGACGGCCTTCGCCGCGGCGAGTTCACCAAGCGCGCCGAGTTTGCGGACCTGACGCCGGCAGAAATCGCCGAGGCGCTGGACTACGAAGCGATCCATCCCACTCCGGTGCCCTGATCACGGCCTTGACCCCGGCGCGGGCATGGCTATGCCGTGACCCATACCAAACCCTTGCCTGTGGGGCCTTATGGCTGAACTCCTGCTCGAACTCTTCTCCGAGGAAATCCCCGCGCGCATGCAGGCGAAGGCTGAGGCGGACCTGTTGGCTGCGCTGACGGCGCGCCTGAAGGAAGCCGGCCTTGGCTCGAAGGCGGCATTTGCCATATCCGGGCCGCGCCGTCTGACGGCCGTGATCGAAGGGCTGGACGAGCGCTCGGCGGATGTGCGCGAAGAGAAGAAGGGCCCGAAAGTCGGCGCGCCGCAGCAGGCGATCGACGGTTTCCTGCGCGGCGCGGGGCTCACCTCGATTGACGAGGCGGGCATAGTGTCCGACCCCAAGAAGGGCGACTCCTACGTTGCCTACCAGACCGTGCCGGGGCGGGAGGCGGTGGATGTGATCGCCGAAGCGGTACCGGCCATCGTGCGGGCTTTCAGTTGGCCGAAATCGATGCGCACAGCGGGCGGGGACCTCCGCTGGGTGCGGCCCTTGCAGCGGATCGTCTGCGTGCTCGACGGCGCGGTTGTGCCGTTTGAAGTGGGCGGCGTGGTGAGCGCAAATGTCACCGAGGGGCACCGGGTGAACGGGCGTGGTCCGTACACGGTCAAAGGCTGGAAGCATTACAAGAAGTCGCTTGAAGGCAAGGGCCATGTGATCCTGTCGCGGCCCGACCGGCGGGCGCGTATCCTTGAGGGGATTGCGGACGTGTGCGGCAAGGCCGGGCTGGAACTGGTGCCGGACGAGGGGCTGCTCGAAGAAGTGACCGGGCTAGCGGAATGGCCGGTCGTCTTGCTTGGGCAGATGGATCCGACTTTCCTTGATCTGCCCCCGGAAGTGATCAAGCTCTCGATGCGCACGCACCAGAAGTATTTCGCGGTTCGCCGTCCAGGTGCGGAGGGCCTTGCGCCGAACTTCATCGTGGTGGCGAACATGACGGCGAGCGATGGCGGCGTGAAGATTGCCGAAGGCAATGCGCGCGTGCTGTCCGCGCGTCTGTCGGATGCCCGTTTCTTCTGGGAGAAGGACAAGGCGACGCCGCTCGAGGTGATGGGCCAGAAGCTGAGCACCATCGCGTTCAAGCAGGAGCTGGGCTCGCTCGGCGACAAGGTGGAGCGCGTGGCGGCGCTGGCGCGGGAACTGGCACCGAAGGTGGGCGCTGATCCTGATCTGGCAGAGCGCGCGGCGCGCCTCGCGAAGGCCGACCTTGTGTCCGAGATGGTCGGCGAGTTCCCGGAACTGCAGGGCGTGATGGGGCGGTACTACGCGCGCGCTGCGGGTGAAGATGCGCGCGTGGCCGATGCAATCCGCGATCACTACAAGCCACAAGGCCCGAGCGATGCTGTACCGTCTGAGCCGGTCGCGGTAGCCGTCGCGCTGGCGGACAAGCTCGATACGCTGGTGGGCTTCTGGGCGATTGACGAGAAGCCGACGGGATCGAAGGACCCGTTCGCGCTGCGGCGCGCTGCGTTGGGCGTAGTGCGGATCGTTCTGGAGAACCAGTGCCGGTTCAAACTTCGATATCTATTGATGGATCACAACGAAGTCGTTGTTGATTGGAAGCGGCCTCCCCAGACTAAAGATGAGTTGCTTAAAACTTTCGACCATTGCGCCATGCTGGTCGACGACCTTCTCTCCTTCTTCGCCGACCGCCTCAAGCAGGTCCTCCGCGATCAGGGCAAGCGCCATGACCTGATCGATGCCGTTTTCGCGCTGGGCGAGGATGACCTCGTTCTGATCGTGAAGCGCGTCGAGGCGCTTGGCGCGTTCCTCGAGACCGAAGACGGGGCCACGCTGCTGGCGGGTTACAAGCGGGCGGCGAATATCCTGAAGGCGGAGGAGAAGAAGGGCGCGCTGCCGGAGACCCTGTCGGTCGATGGCGCGCTCGTGGCCAAGGGGCCGGCGGTGGAGCAGGCGCTGTGGGCGGCGCTGCAGGGGACGACGGCTTCGCTCGAGGCGCCGCTGGCGGAGGAGGACTTTGCGGGGGTGATGCGGGTGCTCGCGGGACTGCGCGGGCCGGTCGATGCCTTCTTCGAGGGGGTCATGGTTAATGACCCTGACGCGGCCTTACGCGCCAACCGCCTCGCCTTGCTGGCCGAGGTGCGCGGGGCGCTCCATAAGGTGGCGGATTTCTCGAAGATCGAGGGTTAAGGCCGGGTGTGTCCTGCTTCGGTACGTCCGGGTTAACCGGCGAGGCAGGGCTAATCCCGGCGGGCCAAAGGCGGGTACATTCACTCGTCCCAAACACGAAACCTGCACTGGCCTTCATCCGGCCAATGCAGCATAGGACTTGCAATCAGGAACGCCGGATAGATTTCAACCGCAGTTCCACGCTCAAACGGGAGGCGATTTCGCATGGCTGAGGCAGCACGCAAGGGCGCAACCGAAACCTGGGTCTATGCCTTTGGGAGCGGCACCGCGGATGGCGATGCCTCGATGAAGAACCTGCTGGGCGGCAAGGGCGCCAACCTCGCCGAAATGGCGAAGCTCGGCCTGCCCGTGCCTCCGGGCTTTACCATCTCCACCGCCGTGTGCGTTGCTTATTACCAGACCGGGCGCGCTTACCCCGCCGGGCTCGAAGCCGAAGTGAACGCGGCTCTGGCGAGCCTCGAGCGCCAGTCCGGCAAGGGCTTTGGCGATCCGGCTAACCCGCTGCTGGTCTCGGTCCGCTCGGGCGCCCGCGCCTCGATGCCGGGCATGATGGACACAGTTCTGAACCTCGGCCTCAACGAAGCGGTGGCCGAAGGCCTCGCTGGCCTAGCCGGCGACCGGTTCGCCTATGACAGCTACCGCCGCTTCATCCAGATGTACTCGAATGTCGTGCTCGGCCTCGGTCATGACGAATTCGAGCATATCCTCGACGACTATAAAGAGCGCGAAGGCCTCGACCTCGACACTGACCTGACCGCCGAGAACTGGAAGGCCGTGATCGTGCGCTACAAGGCGGCGGTCCAGAAGGAACTCGGCCGGCCCTTCCCGGAAGATCCGAGCGAACAGCTCTGGGGCGCGATTTCCGCCGTGTTCAACAGCTGGATGAGCGACCGCGCCATAATCTACCGCAAGCTCAATGACATTCCGGAAGACTGGGGCACCGCCGTCAACGTGCAGGCCATGGTGTTCGGAAACCTCGGCGAGACGTCGGCGACCGGCGTTGCGTTCACGCGCGATCCGTCGAACGGGCAGGCGATCTTCTACGGCGAATACCTGATCAACGCGCAGGGCGAAGACGTGGTGGCGGGCATTCGCACGCCGGCGCCGATCTCGCGTGAGCGGGCCGCGACGCTGGGTTCAGGCGACCGCCCGCTCGAGGACTCGATGCCGGAGGTTTACACACAGCTGCGCGAAGTCGCCGCGAAGCTCGAGCATCATTACAAGGACATGCAGGACATCGAGTTCACGGTCGAAGCTGGCCGCCTCTACATGCTGCAGACCCGCAACGGGAAACGCACCGCCGCCGCCGCCGTGAAGATCGCGGTGGACATGGTCGGCGAGGGGTTGATATCCGAATCCGAAGCGCTGCTGCGTCTCGACCCGTCGCAGCTCGACCAGCTGCTCCACCCGCGCATCCCTAGCGATGACGAGAACAAGAAAGCCGGCGGCAAGGCCTACGACGTGATCGTGAAGGGCCTGCCCGCGAGCCCAGGCGCCGCCGTTGGCCGCGTCGTGTTCGATTCCGACGAAGCCTTCCTCATGGCCGCAAAAGGCGAGGATGTGATCCTGGTGCGGGTCGAGACCAGCCCGGATGACATCAAGGGCATGCACGCGGCGCGCGGCATCGTCACCGCCCGCGGCGGCATGACCAGCCACGCCGCCGTTGTGGCGCGTGGCATGGGCCGGCCCTGCGTCTGCGGCGCGAGCGACCTCAAGATCGACATGACCCGCGGCGAGTTCAGCGTGCGCGGCCGCACCTTAAAGAAGGGGGATCTCGTCACCATCGATGGCGGCACGGGCCGCCTGATCGCTGGCGCCGTGAACCTCATCAAGCCGGACTTGTCGGGCGATTTCGGCCTGATCATGGGCTGGGCAGATAAAGTGCGCCGCCTCAAGGTGCGCGCCAACGCCGAGACGCCGCTCGACACGCGCACGGCAGTTGAGTTCGGGGCCGAAGGCGTGGGCCTCTGCCGCACCGAGCACATGTTCTTCGACGAGGAACGCATCCCGGCCGTGCGCGCGATGATCCTGTCGAATGATGAAAAAGGCCGCCGCGAGGCGCTTACCCGCCTGTTGCCGATGCAACGCTCGGACTTTGAGGAAATCTTCCGTATTCTCGGCGATCGCCCGGCGACCATCCGCCTGCTCGACCCGCCGCTGCACGAGTTCCTGCCGCACACGGACGCCGACATCGAGGATGTTGCCAGGGCTTCCGGCATCAAAGCCGACGAGCTGCGCCGGCGCGCGCATGACCTGCATGAGAGCAACCCGATGCTCGGTCACCGCGGCTGCCGTCTTGGCATCACGTATCCCGAGATCTACGAGATGCAGGCCCGCGCCATCTTCGAGGCCGCCGTCAACATCGCCAAGGAAGGCAAGCTGAAGCCGGTTCCGGAAGTGATGATCCCACTGGTGGCAACGCAGCGGGAGCTGTCGATCCTCAAGGCGCTGGTCGATGAAACGGCGCAGACCGTATTCAAGGAAACCGGCGTGACGGTGGAGTACACGGTCGGCACGATGATAGAACTGCCGCGCGCCGCGCTGCAGGCGGGCGAGATTGCCCACTCGGCGGCCTTCTTCTCATTCGGCACCAACGACCTGACGCAGACCACGCTGGGTATCAGCCGCGACGATGCCGGCCGGTTCCTGCAGGTCTATTCGGAGAAGGGCATCTACGAGAAAGACCCCTTCGTGACGCTGGACCAGGAAGGCGTTGGCGAGCTGGTCAAGATCGCTGCGGAGCGGGGCCGGCGCACGCGTCCGGGCATCAAGCTCGGGATTTGTGGCGAGCATGGCGGGGACCCCGCTTCGGTGGAATTCTGCCACCGGGCCGGTCTCGATTATGTGTCCTGCTCACCCTACCGTGTGCCAATTGCACGCCTCGCAGCGGCACAGGCTGCGCTCAAAGACGCCCCGGAATAGGGGCTCAGGGCCAAAACCGGTACGCCTTGAGTGTTGTTCCTCAGCAACACTCACCCTCCCGGGGAATCGCTCTGGTTGCTTTGTTTGAGCCTCGAAATCTTATTATTTTCAAGCTGTTATATGAAGTTTCCTTGAAATTGCATTAAGGGGCTCCTTCCACCGGGGGGAGACCCTTTCGGTTTTGTCACTCTGAAGGTTGGCTGATTTATTGCTAGATACGCCCGCGTGGGCCTAGTCCCCTCATGCCTGCAAGGGCGTGGTGGGGCGCGTTCGGTCCTCGAAGCATGCGTAAAACCCTGAAGACCCGGGTCACAGAGCGGAAAACTACCGCCGGCCGGGCAAAGAGGAATGGTGATGTTAAGGTTTTTTCAATCTAGCCAGATGAATCTGGCCTCCCTCAATGAGCTGGGTAACAAGCTCAAACGGTGGTGGCTGAGCATGACCGACAAGGAACAACGCGAAGTGCTTATCCGGGGCGGCTTGATTGCCGTCTGCGCGGTCACCGCCACCGTGTCCCTTCCCATCATCTCGAACCAGCAAGTCAGCCTGCGCGCCGAAGCCGAGTACCGCGCCGAAGCCGAACGCTTTGCGGCCTACCAGGACGCCGGCCTCGCCGTGCGCACGGCGGCCCACACCCCGGCGCTGCTCGACACGCCCTGGCTCCGAACGGTTGAGTACACGCTGAAGCGTGATCCGGATTCCTCGATGAGCCGCTATGCGATGCGCGACCGTGACGGCGCCGCGCTGCTGACGCTGGCCTCATTCCGCGCCGACGAAGTCCAGCGCGCCGAAACGATCGATTCCGAACTGATGTGCATGGCGCAGGCTGTGTACTACGAGTCGGCCCGCGAGCCGCTCGAGGGCCAACTCGCTGTTGCCGAAGTCATCTCCAACCGGATGAAGGATCACCGGTATCCCGACACGGCTTGCGGCGTGGTCTTCCAGGGCGCGACCCGCACCACCGGCTGCCAGTTCACCTTCACCTGTGATGGCGCCCTTCAGGTCAAGCCCAAGGGCGAGAACTGGGAGCGCGCCAAGCGCATCGCCGCCCACACGCTTATGAGCCTTAATGAGGATCGCACTGGCGGCGCAACCCATTACCACGCCACCTACGTCGATCCGATCTGGAACTCGGGCCTGATCCAGACCAGCAAGGTCGGCCTGCATATATTCTACCGCTTCCCGCGCGGCGCTGAATGGGCGAGCGTGGAGCGCAACTTCCAGGCTCGCAAGGACTCGGCCGCGCTGCAGCTCGCGGCGCTGGACGCTGAAACCGCTGGCATGGACGCAGCGGACGAAAGCCTTTTGTTCACGAATGGCGCCTCGGCCGGCGAAGACGCCTATTATACGATCGCGCCGACCGCGGCCCCGGCTGCTGTTTCGACCTCCACGCGCACGATCTCGGCGTCCGCGCCGCGCCTGATGAGTATCCAGACGGTGACGCCCAAAGACGCCGCATCGGCTGAAGTAGCTGCCGAAGCCACTGCAGACGATACAGCGCTCTGATCGCGCCAGCACAGGGCAGACTCTATTGCCCCTCAAATCTTCAAGGCCGTCGATGGATTCATCGACGGCCTTTTTGCACCTGAAGATGCCGTTCTTCCCGGGCTTCATGCCCCCGCGCTGGCCGCAGGTCTGCCGAAGATCGAAGTCTCGGCGGGGCAAGGCAAGTTGCTGTATCTGCTCGCCCGGATAACCGGCGCGCGCCGCATACTCGAGATTGGCACGCTGGGTGGTTATTCCACCATTTGGCTGGCGCGGGCGCTGCCGGCGCAAGGTGAATCGGTCACGCTGGAACTGGACGCGGACCACGCTGCCTTTGCCCGGCAGTCGTTCGATGGGGCCGGTCTTTCGGAAAAGGTCCGTGTACTGTAGGGCCGCGCCATGGGCCTGCTCGCTGGCCTGGCCGGCCCGTCTTCTGAGGCCGGGCGGCTCGCTGCTCGTCGACAATGTCATTCGCAAGGGCGCCGTGCTCGCCCCATCCCGCCGATGACATCACGGCGCAAGGTGCCGGGCGCTTTCTGGACAACCTTTCTGCAAGCACGGATTTCGAGACGATCGTGCTCCAGCAGGTCGGCATCAAGGGCCATTGCAGCTTGGCAATAGGGTTGAGACGTTAGCTGCGCGGCGGCACGCGCGCCTTGATCTGTTTGCGGACGAAGCCCGGCAGCCAGCGCGTCATGAAGCGCGCCCGCTCCGCTTCGCCGCCCACCATCACCTGGATATCATCGCCGTGCGCGGCTTCCCAGGCTTTCTCGGCGGCCAACGAGACCGGATAGATGGTCGCGCCGCTCGCCTTCATCTGGTCGGACATCTTCTCGTTGGCGCCATCTTTCGCGCCCATGTCGAGGATTGGTGTGTCGACGAACCAAGGCATCAGGCTCGTGACCTTGATGCCCAGATCCCGGAATTCGGCGTCCAGCGCCTCGGACAATCCGCGTACGGCCCATTTTGAGGCCGAGTACACGGCAAGCTGCGGCGCGCCGACAATGCCGGCGGTCGAGGCCGTGTTGACGATCCTCGCGCCAGGAGTCGCCTTGAGCAGTGGCAGCGCCGCATAGACGCCGTTGATCACGCCCTTGACGTTGATGTCGATGACGAGATCTGAGTCCTCCGGCGGCACGTCCTCGAACCAGCCATGCCGGCCGATGCCAGCATTGTTGAAGAGGACGTCCATCCTGCCGCTGGTCGCGGCGCTGAACCCGGTGATGGCGGCCGCCCAGTCGGCACGCCTGGTCACGTCAAGTTTTGCAGCGTGGCTGTTGCCGGCGCCGAGTTCGCTCGCCATCATCTTCAGCCCCATCTCGTTCACGTCATAAAGGCCGCAGAACCAGCCGCGTTTCGAGAAATAGCGTGCGGTTTCGGCGCCGATGCCGGAGGCGGCGCCGGTGATGAAGATGCTCTTGCGGCCATTTGCAGCGGTCATGAAGGTCGATCCCGAATCTCTGGCGCCGGGGGGCGGCGCCGCCGCGGCAGTGTCAGACGACATCCAGCCCGAGGTCAAGGTTCGGCGCCGAATGCGTCAGCGCGCCGGACGAGATGAAATCAACACCTGTCTCTGCGATGGCCGCAACGGACGCGAGCGTCACGCCGCCCGACGCTTCGAGCGCAACGCGGCCCGCCGTCATCGCCACAGCCGCCCGCAGGGTGGCGAGTTCCATGTTGTCGAGCAGGATGGCGTGGGCTCCATGCTTCAGGGCTTCCTCGAGCTGATCGAGCCGGTCGACCTCGATCTCGATAACGCGCAGGTGCCCCGCATAGGCCTTTGCGCGGTTCATGGCGTCGGCAATGGAGCCGTTGCAGGCGGCGATATGATTGTCCTTGATCAGGATCGCATCATCAAGGCCGTAGCGATGAGACGTGCCGCCGCCGCAGCGCACGGCGCGCTTCTCGAGCGCACGGTGGCCTGGCGTGGTTTTCCGTGTGCAGACAATGCGCGTCTTGGTGTGCGCGACGGCGTCCACATATTGGCGCGTCAAGCTGGCAACACCGGACAGGCGCCCGAGGAAGTTCAGCATCGTGCGCTCTGCCATCAGGATCGAACGCGCGGAGCCGTGCAGCTCTGCAATCGTGTCGCCCGGCGTCAGCGCCGCGCCGTCTCCTTTGCGGGTTATCAGGCGGACGTCCGGGTCGACCAGCTTCAGGGCGTAGGCCGCCGCGTCGAAGCCAGCGAGCACTCCGGGTTTGCGGGCGGCAATGACGGCGCGCATCTCGGTGCCGGCCGGAATGGTCGCGTCGGTCGTGAGGTCTCCGGCGCGGCCGAGGTCTTCGGTCAGCGCAAGACGCACGATGGGCTCGAGGATCACCGCCGGCAGCGGCGGAATTTCATGTGTCATGGGATCACGCGTTCGCGGGCGGGCTGGGCAATGAACTGACGTTGCGGTTTTCCGGTTTCCGGGAAATCACTGCGAAAATGGCCGCCCCGGCTTTCGGCGCGGGCGAGCGCGCCTTCGGCGATCAACCGTGCCGCCGTCAGCGCGGGTGCGCCGGCTGCTTCAGGTTCCATCATTGCACACAGGTCCAGCAGCTTGGTGAGCCCGCGCGCCTCGCGCACCACGCCGCAATGGGCCGACATCGCCTCGCGCAGCTGCAGTAGCCTTTGATCGGGCAAGGTGGCCGGGATCACCGCGGCGCTGGCGGCCGGAGCGTCCAGAGTTGCAGACATCAGCCGCCGCGAGATGCGTTCGGCAAACACCACCGCTTCAAGAAGCGAGTTAGAGGCAAGCCGGTTGGCGCCATGCGCGCCGGTTGACGAGCATTCTCCGCATACGGATAGGCCTGCGAGCGTTGAGCGGCCCCAGAGGTCCGAGACTATGCCACCCATGTGGTAATGCGCGGCGGGCGCCACGGGAATTCGGTCCTTGCGCGGGTCGATGCCGGCGCTCATGCAAGCGCCAAAGACGGTCGGGAAGTGATCGGGGAAATGATCGCCCACTGCCTTTCGGCAGTCGAGGAAGGCGCCGCGCCCGGCCATCCGCTCGGCATGGATGGCACGGGCGACTTCATCGCGCGGCGCAAGCTCCGCCAGCGGATGATATCCGGCCATGAAGGCCCGGCCGTCCGCATTGTGCAGCGTGGCGCCTTCGCCGCGCAGCGCTTCGGTGGCGAGTGGTGCGGGGTCGCGGCCGATATCGATGCCGGTCGGGTGGAACTGCACGAACTCAAGATCGGCGAGCAGCGCCCCCGCCTCATAGGCCATCGCGATCGCGTCGCCCTGCGCTTCGCGTGGGTTCGTCGTAACCTTGAACAGGCCGCCAGACCCGCCTGTGCATAGCGCCGTTGCCCGCGCGGTGCGCGGCGACAGCCGCCCGGCCGCGTCGCGCAGCACCACGCCGGCGATGCGCCCGTTGGCATCCTGCAGCAGCGAGACTGCGCGTGCGCCTTCGATCAGCTCGATGCTCGGTGTCGCGGCCACAGCCGCCACCAGCGCGTCCATGATGGCCTTGCCAGCAAGGTCTCCCGAAACGCGTGCGACGCGCGGATGCGAATGCGCCGCCTCAAGAGACAGCGCCAGCGTGCCGTCTGGTGAGCGGTCAAACGGAACGCCGAGCGCCAGAAGGTCACGCACCCGCGCCGGGCCATCCTCTGCGATGAGGCGCGCAATTACCGGATCGACGAGGCCCGCGCCAGCCGCGACGGTGTCGGCCGCATGCTGCGCCGCGCTATCTTTTGGGTCGAGGGCAGCCGCAAGCCCGCCTTGCGCCCAAGCGGATGACGCCGCCTGGCCCAGCGTGGAAGGGGCGACAACGAGGCAATGCCGAGGCGCCAGCTTCAGCGCAAGGAACAGGCCTGCAAGGCCCGCGCCCACGATGAGCACGTCGACGCTCGCACCGGCTTCGGCGCGCACCCGGTGGTCTGCCCCCTCAAACATCGGCGGATCAGGATATCCCGTCATTCGCGCGGCGGAACTCTGCCGGCGCGGTGACGGCAGACACCAGCGCACCGAACATCCGCTCAGGGCTCTGGATCGTCAGGGTGAAATTGTCCGGCACATAGACCATCTCGGGCATCTTGCTTTCCAGCATCTCTTCGATCGTCGAGCGGATCGAGACCTGGTTGCCGAAACGCGTCGCCTCGCAGGACTGGCGCACGACGGAGCGGCCCCACATGGAGCACATCTCCACGGCGGTCAGCTCGCAGGCGTAGCGGCCTTCGTCCGGATGCGGAGAAAGGCTCATCGTGCCGGTCATCACGCACTGGCCTTCGCGGTAAGGCCGTGTCTGGAAACTCCAGTTGCCGAGCACGTCAGATTTGTCCGTTTCCGGCTTCCCCTTGGATGCGCTCGCCGGAAAGCTCACCGCCAGCGCCAGGAACATCAATCCGAAAATGGGCTTCAGGTAGTTCGACATGGACGCCTCCTCGGGTTCGGGTCCGTTTGACTTCACTGCTTCGACCTTGCCTTGGCAAGCCGTCTGAATCACAGGGCGTATTCCAGCTCCATCGGCACCTGACCGGTCTTGAACGACAGGGGCCGTTCCATGCGCGGCAGGGCCAGCATGGCCTCCAGCGCCGCTTTTGCCCGCAGGCGCACATCCTCCGGAATGGTCACTTCATGCTTGCCGCTCACGAGGCAGTCATAAATGTTCTCGAGCGTGATGCGCTTCATGTGGGGGCAGAGATTGCAGGGACGGATGAAGTTCACGTTCGGGTTCTCGGCGGCGACGTTGTCGCTCATCGAGCATTCCGTCAGCAGCACGACCTTGCTGGGCTGTTTCTCAGTCACGTAGTTCGAGAGGGCCGAAGTCGAGCCGGCAAAGTCGGCTTCCTGCAACACGTCCGGCGGGCATTCGGGGTGTGCAAGGATGATCACGCCCGGATGCGCCTCGCGCAGCTGGCGCACGTCTTCACCCGAAAACTGCTCATGTACTTCGCACGCGCCCGGCCAGGTCAGGATGCGGATGCCCGTCTGCGCGGCCACGTTCTTCGCCAGGTACTGGTCCGGCACCAGGATCACGGTGTCCGAGCCCCATTCTCTGGCGATGTGTTCGACAACCTGCGCCGCGTTGGAGCTTGTGCAGGTGATGTGGCACTCGGCCTTCACGTCGGCCGTGCAGTTCACATACGTGACGATCGGATAGTCAGGGAACTTCTGTTTGATCAGGCGCACGTCGGCGCCTGTGATCGAGGCGGCGAGCGAACACCCCGCGCGCGTGTCGGGGATCAGCACGGTCTTCTCCGGCGCGAGGATCTTGGAGGTCTCCGCCATGAAGTGCACGCCGGCCTGGATGATGATGTCGGCGTCGGTCGCTGCCGCTTCGCGTGCCAGCTGAAGGCTGTCGCCCCGGAAATCGCCGACAAGGCTGAAAATGTCGGGCGTCATGTAATTGTGCGCCAGGATAACGGCGTTTTTGGCACGCTTCAGCCGGTTGATCCCGGCGACGAGCGGCGCAATCGCCGGCCATTCCATTGGCGTGACGAAATCAGCGACCAGCGGATAGAGCGCGTCGGTCTCGGCCTTCACGGCAACATCATAGACGAGGCCGCGCGCCTCGGCGGCGGACTTGCCGCGCAGAGGGGTCGGGGTGGGGCAGCCGGGGCCGGCATCAATGAGACGCGCCATGATAATCCTCCATCACCGAGCCGTTATGCTCGATTTGAGTATAAGTTAGGCCTGATCTTGCGCGTTTCAAGGGGCCAGCCTTCAAACGCAGGGGATCAGGGCTCGTTCGTGACAGCGATGTTACTTTTGCGCACTCTGAGCAAAAGCCAAGCTAGAGCGAAAACAGCCCCAAGGCAAGTCTCCGCCACTTTTCCGCCACGATTGGGGCTGCGATTTCAAATCGCTGCGAGTGCCGCCGCCATTACGGGGTCGGCGCCGGAGGCGAGGCTTGCGGGGGTGGGCGCGGCGTAAAGGTCGGGTGTGATGCCGGCGTCGGGTCTGGGCTCAAGCGGAAAGGTGCCGATCAGCGGCAGGTCAGCTTCCAGGCCGCTTTCCGGGAGGCGAAGGAAGAAGAAGGCGCCGCCATTGATGCCGCGCTGGCTGCCGCCGGTCGTCTCGCCAATAAGGGTGCCGAGGCGGTTCGCCTTGACGAGGTTTGCAAACTGGAACGTGGCCGAGCTGTTCGAGGCGTCGATCAGTACGGCGAGCTTGCCGGTGAAGCGCGGCCCTTTCGGCGTGATCGGTGCGCGGCTCTCGCCATCCTTTTCGATCAGGCGGAAAAATCCGTCGCCCAGGGGCTCGGTGTCGGCCGAATAGTCGCGGAAGGAATTGTCCCAGGTGTCGAGATAGGGATCGAGGTCCGGCGGTGTTTTCTGGTAGCGCACACGGCGCTCATAGGCGGTGCGCGGAAGGTCTGCATCGATCAGGCGCGCGAGGATTTCGTCGCCGCAATCGAGCCCGCCTTCATTGCCGCGCAGGTCAACGATCAGTGCCGGGGATTTCCGGTCCGCCATCTCCTGGAACACGCCGCCGATATACCCTTTCCAGTCCCAGTCTGAGTTGTAGAGCGCCCAGCCCGGCATCGTGAGTACGCAGATGCCGCCCGCCTCGAAACGGTGCGTAAACGCAGGTCCATCCTCTTGCGCCGTGGTCATGCGCGCGTGCCGCTCGTCGAGGGTGATCGACGCCGTGCGAACGTCCTGCACAGCGCCGTCCGGAGACATGACCTTCAGGGCAAAGCTGTCGCTGCGGCCGTATACAAGGCCGTGAAACACATCGAAGGTTTCGTACTTGTCGATCCCGGAGACGCCGAGCAGGGCGACGCGCTTGGCCGTATTGTTTCCGTCGGCCCGCGCAAAGGGAAGCAGCGCTTGCAGCACCTTTGCGGACCGGCGGCCGTCAATATGAAGGATTGTATCGCCGCGCGCCAGTCCCTCCGTGCCCTGAGGGTCAGCAACGACCATCCGGCCGTCGATGAAGGTGAACAGAAAGGGCAGCTTGCCGGGCCCCGCGAAGACAGCCTCCCTCACCGCAGCCGACTGATTGTAGACGTTTGCATAGGAATGGCCGCAACGGATCTCGGCAAGCCTCCGGGAGAGTGACAGGGAGGCCTGGGGCAGCGCCGGTCCCTTCGCCCAGTCATCCTCAAGCCGGTTGAACAGGCGGTCGATGTCCCGTTCTGAGTTGTAGCGATAGAGCCCGGGATGCAGCGTCGTGTAGGCGCGGCGAAGCAATCGGATATCGGAGGCCAGCGCTTTGCCGCGCGCGGAATCCGCCGTCGATGCGCAGCCTCCCGCGAGGCCGATCGCCCCGGCTGCGCCTGCCGCCATCAAGTCCCGCCGCGTCAGCATCTGCCCTCGCCCTTTGCTTTCCCGAACCGAGCTGCGGCGTGGACTACCAGCATCAATCGTCAAACAGCTCCATCACCGCGCTGGTCATCGCGTCCACGCCGGTCGCGATGGCGGGGTCATAGTCCGGCTCGAACAGCGGCGAGTGGAGGGAGGGCAGCGGCATGCCGTCGGTCTGCGAGGCCGCATACTTGCCTGGCTCAACGGCGCCGAGCCAGAAGATCAGGCCGGGGACCTTCTCCTCGGTGCGGGCGAACTGGCTGAAATCCTCGCCGCCCATGACCGGCGGCACAGCGCGCACGTTCGCGTCGCCGAGTTCCTTCGCCACCGCCTTCATGGCGCGATCGGTGAGGACCGGATCGTTATAGGTCGCAGGTGTGAAGTCGCTCTCCACCGAGATTTCAGGCGCAGGCGCGCCGAACGCCGCGGCCTGGCCTTCGGCGATGCGCTTGATGTTGTCGAGCAGCATCTGGCGCGTCTTGTCCTCGTAGGAGCGCACGGTGATAAGCAGTTCGGCTTCGTCCGGAATGATGTTGTGCTTGGCGCCCGCCTTGAACGAGCCGACGGTGACGACCGCGGAATCGAGCGGGTTCACATTGCGCGAGACGAGGCTCTGCAACGCGACGACGATGTGGCTCGCCACCAGGACCGGATCAACCGTCGTATGCGGATAGGCGCCGTGGCCGCCGATGCCCTTGACCTTGATATCCACCGAGTCGACGTTCGCCAGCGCGAAGCCGGACGAGTAGGCCACCGTGCCTGCAGGCGCGCCGGCCGAGACGTGTAGTGCGATGTTGAAGTCCGGCTTCGGGAATTTCGAGTAGAGACCGTCGGCCAGCATCGCCTGCGCGCCGAGGCCGATTTCCTCCGCGGGCTGAGCAATCATGATCAGGGTGCCCTTCCACTTGGACTTCTCCGCGATCAGGCGGCGCGCGGTGCCGACCCAGACGGTCATGTGGATATCGTGCCCGCAGGCATGCATCACCGGGCTTTCAACGCCGGTCCAGGTTTCCGACAGAACCTTAGACGCAAACGGAAAGCTTGTATTCTCGGGCACAGGAAGCGCGTCCATGTCGGCCCGGATCAGGACGACCGGGCCGGGGCCGTTCTCGAACACGCCGACCACGCCGTAGCCGCCGACGCCCTCGCGCACTTCGCCGTGATCCTTCGTCGATTTCTCTTTCACCCAGGCGTCGCCGAGGCCTTCGGTGACCGTAAAGCCCAGCGCTTTCAGCTCATCCGCGAGCAGGGCGGCGGTCTTGGCTTCCTTGAAGGACAGCTCCGGCGCGGCGTGCAGCTGCTGGTACAGGGTGACGAGTTCAGCATCCGCCGTGCGCAGCGGGCCTTCCGGCATGCCGGCGATGGCGGCGACCGACGCATCGCCGCTGCCATCGACCGGGGCCGCGGGGCCTGCACCCGTCTGCGGATCACAAGCCGCCAGCAGAGCCAAGCCGCCCGCCATAAGCGCTGCCTTGAAGGATGTTTTCATCGCCGGTTCCCTGTCCATAACCCGTCCACAAAAGGCTCCATAGGTCCGCCCGACTTATGGACTGTTTGGGCGTGAGCCTAACGGGGGGGGGGTGGGGTGGGAAGGGGCTTAGGCGGCTTCTTTCTCCCCGTCCTCCTCCCGCCCAAGGATCGCGGTCACCGTAAGGTCCGCCGTGACGTTGCCGACGGTGCGGAAGATGTCGGGGATGACTTCGACGGCGAGCAGCAGAGGAAGGAGGTCGATCGGCGCGCCGAGGGCGAAGCAGATCGGGGCGACCGAGACGAAGAAGCTGACCTGGCCCGGAAGGCCAACCGAAGAGATCGACACGGCAAAGGCAACGAGGCCGGCCGCGACCATCTGCGGCAGGGTCGGCTCGATGCCGGAGACGTGGCAGATGAAGAGGACCACGGCGAGGTTGGCGACCGGGCTGGTCAGACGGAATACCGCCACGGCGAGCGGCAGGACAAGGCCCGCGACATGTTCCGGCACGCCGAGCGACTTGCGCGCGATCTCGACCATCACCGGTAGGGTGCCGAGCGAGGACTGCGTGGAGAAGGCGACGACCTGCGCGGGGGCAATCGCCCGGGCGAAGCGCAAGGGACCGGCGCGGCCGAACAAGGCGGCGAGCAGATAGCAGACCAGCACAACGGCGATGCAGGCCGCCGAAACAAGAAGGACGTAGTGAAACAGCGCGCCGGTGGAGCCGAGCCCGCTGCGCAGGCCGAGCGTAAGGGCAAGCGCGAAGACGCCGAGCGGCGCGGCGAGCAGCACCCATTTGACGATGATGATCATGGCGCCCGCGACCGACTCAAACAGCTGCACCAGGAATGCGCGCTGCGCGGCGGGGAGTTGCGTGACGGCGAAGGCGAAGAAGAGCGCGAAAATGACGAGAGGCAGCACGGCATTGCCGGCGGCGGCCGCCACGGGGTTCGACGGCGCGAGCGATTTCAGCCAGGCGCCGAACTCGATGGCCTGCGGGGGCGCCACTTCGCCGCCGGTTGCGCCTGCGACGAGCACGCGCGCGCTGTTGGCATCCACCGGGAGCGCCGTCAGCGCGCCGCCGACGCCCAGAAAAGTGACCACGATGGCGCCGACGAGCAGCGCGGTGAACACGGCGAGCGCCCTCGCAGTGAGCTTGCCCGCCGACAGTGCATTCGACACCGCCGCCACGCCGACCACCAGAAGCGCGAAGACCAGCGGGATCACGGTCATCTGCAGGAAACCGAGCCACAGCGAGCCGATCGCTTCGGAGGAAGAAGCCAGCCAGCCGGGCACCGCGCCGCCCTGGTTCAGGGCCGTGCCGAGGCCGAGGCCCAGCACGAGCGCAATCAGGACCCGCACCGCGAGTGAATTCATCAACGCCACCGGTACTCTCCCTCAGCTTCCCGTGCACACAGCATTGTGACCGTCACGGCGCAAGCGCCGGACCGAAGAGCCGCCGTAAAGTGTCCTGTTACTTCCGCCCGCGTTTCAGGTCTTCGCCGAGGCGGGCATCGGCGGGTTCGCCGGTGATGCGGTGACGATAGACCTGAATGTTCTCGAGCACGCGCTGGATGTAGTTGCGCGTCTCGGAAAAGGGCACGAATTCAACCCAGTCGATCGGGTCGATCTGGCCCGTGCGCGGATCGCCGTAATCGCGCGCCCATTGGTTGGGGCGGGACGGGCCGGCATTGTAGGCCGCGGCCGTCATGATGTAGCTGCCGCCGAACTGGCTGAGCAGCGTGTCGAGGTGCAGGCCGCCCAGCGTCATGTTGTAGCCGGGATCGTCTGTCAGCCAGGATTGCTGGTAAGGCATGCCGCGCAGGCGGGCCTCGGCCTTGGCGGTGGCGGGCATGAACTGCATCAGGCCGCGCGCGCCGACCCGGCTGGTGGCCTTGGGATTGAACTCGCTTTCCTGGCGCGTGATGGCGAGCACGAAGGCCCGCTCGACATTCGGCTTGCGGGAGATCGCAGGGCTCAGCACAGGGTAGGCAGCGCCAGGGGCGACGATGCCCTTCTGCAGGCCCGCCTTGCCGACCCGCACGCCGACATCCGGCGAGGTGTAGGCATTCGTCAGTGCCGAGAGCATTTCGTAATCGACCGGCAGGGTCAGCTGGTCATCGAGGAAGAAGGCGAAGTTGCGCAAGCTCTCCGTCTCGCCCGCTTCACCGAGCAGGCGCATGGCCTGCACGACAGGCATCGCATTGAACCGGGCCTGATCTTGCGCAGTCGGAACAGGCGCTGCACCGAGATTGATCGCATTGTCGCCAGCCCGCTCGGACGCGAGCTGGCCATAATAAGTGAACTTGTGGGTGGCGGCGGCGCTATAGGCGGTCGCGGCCGGCTCGGACTGGCCGAGGGCATCGCGTGCCCGGCCGGTCCAGTAATAGCCGCGTGCGACACTGACCGGGCTCGAGACACCGGCCGTGAAGGTTTCGAAATGGCCGAGGCCGCGGGTTGCATCGCCGTTGAGGCGCAGCGCAATCCAGCCGGCCAGCCATTCAGCGTCCGCAAAGTCCGCGCCGCTGCTCATGCCGTGCGGCGCGGCCAGCTGGTAGGCGACGTTGTACTTTCGCAGCTTGATCTCGTCACGGATGACAATCGCGCGCTCATCCCAGAGCTTGCCGCGGCCGGCGGCGGGCACGTCCTTGCCGTTGATCTTGCGCAGGAGGTCCGATCCGCCTTCGACCTTCTTCTGGCGGCGCCATTTTGCGCGCTCATAAAGAAGGCCCGGGTGGGCTTGAAGGTGAGCCGGGACGGCGGCGATCAGCGCGTCGACATTCTTGGCGCGCCGCGAGACGCCGATGCGCGCATCGACGAGCTTGCGATGATCTGCGGCCAGTTGCGGCTTCAGGTTTTCGGCGAGGCTCGTCTGGCCGCTCCAGAGCAGGAGATCGACGCGGGCGCGGTGGTCATCCTGGCTTAGGGACTGGCCGTAACGGGCCAGCACGATCCGCTGCAGTTCGCCGTCCAGCGAGTGGTTGCGCCAGACGTCCTTGATGACGGTGTCCGAGCGGACCCGGTCGCCTGTATCGCGCAAGGCGTTGGCGAGGGCCACCTTGCCCGCGCCGGTCTGCGGACCGGACTTGTCAAGCCAGGCGATGCGCGCCTTGGCGTCGAGCGCGGACATCTCGATGATCTCTTCGGCGCGCTGGCGCATTTTGGAGGTTTGCGGCCAGCCCTCCAGCAGGGTCAGCGCCAGATCGAGTTCGTCGAAGCTCATCCCGGGCACGCCTTCGCTGGCGCGCATCCACATGATCAGGTTTTTCAGGGCTGGATCGGGCGCTGCATATTGCAGGGCCGACAGTTCTGCCCATTGGCCCGTATTGGCGGCAGAGATGGCGCGGCGCAGGTACAGGACGTTGCCCGAGCTGGGGGCAAGGACCGGGCCGATGGCAGGCAGGGCGGGCGCGGGCGAGACAGGTTGCACGCCCGGCGGCACGGAGGGCTGCGCGGCCGGAAGGACGGGGGCTGCTGGCGCTGGCTGGACCGGCATCGGTTGGACGGCGCCCGGCTTCAGGCTGGGGGTCTCGGGCGTACCAGGCACCGCGCTGCCCGACAGCAGCGCCGCGAGCGACACAAAAACTACGAAATTCCGGGTAAGTGTCATGGCCGCCTATGTTTATTTCCGTGCCGAAGCGTGACAATCCAAGCTCAGCAGCCTAGCACGCCTTTCCCACAATTTCCTGAAACCTATTCCCGTAAAACTGGCAAGATTAAGATGTTCTCTGGCTCCATTCCCGCGCTCGTCACGCCGTTCCGGAACGGAGCGGTGGATAAAGAGGCGTTTGCCGCGCTGGTCGAGCGCCAGATTTTGGGCGGCTCGGCGGCGCTGGTGCCAGTTGGCACAACCGGAGAGACCTCAACGCTCTCGACCGAGGAGCACAAGGCGGTCGTCTCGCTTTGCGTTGAAGTGGCGGCCGGCCGGGTGCCGGTGATCGCGGGGGCCGGCTCCAACGCGACGGACGAGGCCATCGACCTCGTGCGCCATGCCAAGGCGGTGGGCGCGGACGCGGCGCTGGTCGTCTGCCCCTATTACAACAAGCCGAATCAGTCGGGCCTCTTTGCGCACTTCAAGGCGATCAATGACGCCGTCGCGCTGCCCATCTTCCTCTACAATGTGCCCGGGCGCACGATTGTCGATTTGATGCCGCCGACGGTCGCGGCGCTGGCCGCGCTGCCAAACATCATCGGCATCAAGGATGCGAGCGACGAGATGGAGCGCGTGGCGCTGCATCAGCACCTGATCGGGCCGGACGAGCAATTCATCCAGCTCTCGGGCGAGGATTCGAGCGCGCTGGGCCACCGCGCCATGGGCGGGGCCGGGTGTATCTCGGTGACCGCGAACGTGTTGCCGGAGGCCTGCGCCGCGATGCATGCCGCGTTTGATGACGGCGACCTCGAAACTGCCCGCGCAATCAACCAGCGGCTTGTGCTGCTGCACCGTGCGATGTTCTCTTCGCCGTCGCCGGGGCCGGCGAAGTATGCGCTGTCGCGGATGGGTTTGTGTACGGACGAGGTTCGCCTGCCGATCACGCCGCCGGATACCGAGGCACGCGCGCAGATCGACGCGGCGCTGCGCCGTGCCGGCGTAAACATCTGACCACCATGGCCACCAAGCCGAAGGTTCCTGCCGTCAAAGGCCGCACAGACGGGATGGTCGCCGAGAACCGGCGCTCCCGCCGCGAGTATTCCGTAGAGGATACGCTCGAGGCCGGCGTGATGCTGGTCGGCTCGGAAGTGAAATCCCTGCGCGACGGCAAGGCGAACATTGCCGAGGCGTATGCGTCGGTCGAGCAAGGCGAGCTCTGGCTGATCAATGCCGAAATCCAGACCTATGGCGGCGCGAACCGGTTCAACCATGAGCCGCGCCGCAAGCGCAAGCTGCTGGTGTCGAAGCGGCAGCTGATGAAGCTCTCGCAGGAAGTGGAGCGGGCAGGGCGCACGATCGTGCCGCTGAAACTCTACTTCAACGACAAGGGCCGCGCGAAACTGCTGATCGGCGTCGCCACGGGGCGCAAGGCGCATGATAAGCGCGAGAACGAAGCCAAGCGCGACTGGGCGCGCGACAAGGCGCGGATCATGAAGGGCGGCTAAAGCCCCAAATCGAACACCATCTTCATCGCGCCGTCGACGCGGCGGTCGAAGATGTCATAGGCGTGCTTTCCGTCCGAGAGCGGCAATGTGTGGCTGATGTAACGCTCCGGCTTGATCCGGCCCGACTGGACCAGCGGGGTCAGCTCCGGCCATTCCTGCGGCACCGAACATGTCCCGATACGGAATGTCAGGCCCATTCCGAAGGCCCTCGACATCGGGAAATCAAAGCTGCGATCCTGATTGACGCCCACCACCGAGACGGTGGCGCGCCGGCCGGCCAGGCCGAGCGATGCCCGGATGGTAGCTGAATGCCCGACCGCTTCAATCACGCTGTCACACATCCGGCCTTTGGTGGCTTCGTTGATGTACTCGCGTGCGGTGGCAGGGTCTGGCGTGTCCATTCCGAAGGCGTGGCCCATGGCGCGGCGGCCCTCCACGAGGTCGATACCGAACACGCGCGAGGCGCCCATGATGAAGGCGGCTTCTGCCGCGAGCAGGCCGATCGGGCCGAGGCCAACGACGCCCACTGTGGCGCCGGGCTTTATATCGGCATTACGGGCGCCGAACCAGGCGGTGGCGAGTGCGTCGGTCATCATCAGGGCCTGGTCGGCGGTAATGCCGTCCGGAATTTTCTGGGCGTTGAAATCGGCCGCCGGCACACGAACGAATTCAGCCTGGCAGCCCTGTAGTTTCGCAGAGAGGCCGTAGCAGCCGGCAGCATTGTTCTCGCAGCGATTGACGATTCCCGCCAGGCAGGACCGGCATTGGCCGCAGCCGACCGCCGCCGAGATCATCACCTTGTCGCCGACTTTCAGCTGGCGCACGCCGCGCCCCGCTTCGACGACTTCGCCGACCGCCTCATGGCCGACGCAGTAGCCGGTATCCTCGGAGAAGGTCTCGCCGTGATAGATGTGCAGGTCGCTGCCGCAGATGGCACACTTGTCGACCTTGATGATCGCGTCGCGGTCGTCGTACAGCTCGGGGTCCTTCATCGACTCGTAGGCGATGTCGCGGGGGCCGCGGTAAACAAGGGCTTTCATGGCGGCGTGTCCTTTTTGCGGAGAGTCAATTGATCCAGCGGTTGGCGCGCTCAAGCAGGCCGATGGTGCTTGCATGGAGCTGGTCGCCCGTGGCTCTCGGCGCCTTGCCAGCGCAGGCTCGCGCATAGGTGCCTTCGAGGATTATGCCGAGCTTGTAGCAGGCGAGCACGCCGTACCAGTGGATCTGTGAGAGGTCGCGCGTAGTCTGCTTTGCGTAATGCGCGACGAGTTCGTCCGCAGACGGAAAACCTTCCCACGGCGTGACTGTAACAGTGCTGCCCTCGCCCTCGGGCCAGGTCGCGAGCAGCCAGCCGAGATCGAGCAGTGGATCGCCGATTGTAGTGAGTTCCCAATCGACGATGGCGGCGAGGCGCGGGGTGTCGAACCGGTACATGACATTGGCGAGGTGATAGTCACCGTGGATGATACCGGGCTGGAAGGTCTGTGGACGGTGTTCCTCCAGCCACCGGCTGACGCCGCCGATATCGGGCAGGTCTTTCAGGCCGTCCCATTCGGGAACCTCGGCATAGGATTCCAGCTGCGCTTTCCAGCGGCTCACCTGGCGTTCGAGGTAGTTATCCGGTTTGCCGAGGCCGGTCAGGCCGAGGGCGATGTAATCGAGCGCGCCGAGCGCCGCGATGCCATCGACGAGGGAGAGACCCATTTCGCGGCGCAGCTCCGGAGACGAGCGGAACGGCTCCGGCAAGCCCGTTGAGGGGTTGAAGCCGTCGATAGGCTCCATCAGGTAGAATGCGGTGCCAAGCACAGCCTCATCTGCGCAGGCCGCGATCAGCTCCGGATGCGGAACAGGCGTGCCCTTTATTGCGGCGAGCACGCGGGCCTCGCGCCGCATCGTCTCGTTGGAATTGGCGCGCAGCACCGGCGGCGGACGGCGCAGGACAAATGCGCGGCCTGCGCGCGTAAACTTGAGGAGGATGTTCTGCGTGCCGCCCGCGAGGCGCTGAACGTTCTCGATAGGCCCAGCGCCCACTCCCTGAGTGTCCATCCAGTTTGCGAGAACGGCAAGATCAACGAGCGTTTCCATGGCGCCAGATTGACCAATGCAGGCCGGTTAGCCAAGGGCTTCCTTTGCGGCAGCGAAGACGTCTTCGAACATCGCCGCTGTCAGGCGCCCGGTATTCGTGTTGTAGCGCGAGCAGTGATAACTGGAGAGCAGGATCACGGGCCGTCCGTTTACGGAAACATCGTAGCGCGTGCCATGCCCAAAGGGATGCGGGCCGAGCTTGATACCGAGCGCGCGAAGCGTGGAATCATGGCTGATCTTGCCGAGGCAGAGGATGACTTTCAGCTTCGGCAGTGACGCAATGCGCGCGGTCAGGAAAGGCCGGCATGTGTTGATTTCCTCGCCGACCGGCTTGTTCTCTGGCGGCACGCAGCGCACGGCGTTGGTGATCATCGCGCCGGGCAGTTTCAGTCCGTCGCCGGGATCGGCGGCGTAGGTGCCCTCTGAAAAACCGAACTTGTCCAGCGTGGCGTAGAGGAGATCGCCCGCCCAATCGCCCGTGAACGGCCGGCCGGTGCGGTTTGCTCCCGTGACGCCCGGCGCAAGGCCGACGATGAGGAGTTTGGCGTTTTCCGTGCCGAAGCTCGGCACAGCGCCGTTGAACCATGCGGGTTCCTTGGCACGCACCGCTTCGCGGTACGCCACGAGGCGCGGACAGAGGAGGCAGTCGCGCGGGGCTTCTGCCGGCAGGCTAGTAGCCATCCGCGCTGCCGTCTTTGCGCATTTCGGTGGCGGCGATCCAGGTGCCATTGTCGAAGTCACGCATGATGGCCTGGTAGCCGCCATAGTTGGCTTCGCAGCATTCGACCGCGTAGCCGCGCGACTGCAATTCGACGGTCGCATCCGTAAGGCCGCGCTCCAGCAAGACCTTGCCTGCGCCCACATCGCACGGATCGCCAAGCCGGTTCGTCGGCTCGCACCCGCCATCATGCTCCCAGCGCGCGGCGTCGCCCGCTTCCTGCAGGCCCATGCCGAAATCGACTAGGTTGGTGATGATCTGCACATGGCCCTGCGGCTGCATCGCGCCGCCCATCAGACCGAAGGCAAGCCACGGTTCGTATGGGCACGCGAGTTCCGGCGCAGTCGCGCGGACCTGACAGCTTGGATAATCCTTCTTCAATGCGAAGGCGGGGATAATCGTCTGGAACGGGCGCTTGCCGGGGGCGTAGACGTTAGGGTGGTCCGGATCGAGGCTGAAGAGTTCGCCCCGGTCCTGGAACATGAAGCCGAGCTTGTCGGGCACGAGGCCCGAGCCCATGCCCCGGTAGTTGGATTGGATGAGCGAGACCATCATGCCGTCCTTGTCGGCAACGGTCAGGTAGGTCGTGTCGCCATCGCGCAGGATGACCTCCGTGATCTGCGTGCCCGGAGTAACGGATGGTGCGGCCCGCTTGATGTCGATGCCCTCGGCGCGCCCGGCATTATAACCCGGCGCGACGAAAATGGACGGATCGAGACCGGAAAAGGCCGGGTCCGAATAGCCCATGGCCCGGTCAGCAAAGGCGAGGCGCTTGGATTCGATCATGGCCGTCAGCGCATCGGCCGAGCCAAAGCCCATCGATTTCAGATCGAAGCGTTCCAGCATCTGCAGCATCTGCAGCGCGGCGATGCCTTGCGTGTTGGGCCCGAGTTCGCACACCGCCACTTCCTGACGGTATTCGATGCAGACCGGTTCGATCCATTCACCTTTGTGGGCGTTGAAATCGTCATAGTCGAGCTTGGCGCCGATCCTGCCGAGATAGGCGGCCATGTTCTTCGCCATGACGCCCTTGTAGAATTCGTTGCGGCCTTTCTTGCCGATCGTCTCCAATGTGTTGGCAAGGTCAGGGTTGCGGAACAGCGAACCTGCCACCGGGGCGGGGCTGAAGTAGAGCTTCTTCGCATTGTCGAATTCTTCCAGTTCGCCGCGTTCGAAGGCCGGGCCGAACCGGCTTTCTCCGCGCGACCAGTACCAGGCAATCATCTCGGGGATTGGTGCGCCTTCGCGTGCGTAACGGACTGCAGGGGCGAGATTGTCCGCCATCGGACGTTTACCGAACTTCCCGTGCAGGGCAAACCAGCCATCGACAGCGCCGGGCACGGTGACGGTGATGGAGCCGAACGAGGGCAGCTTCTTGCCGCCTGCATACTTGTCTGCCTTCGCCTGCGCGTCGGCGAGGGTGGCATCCTTAGGCGCGCGGCCGGAACCGTTATAGCCGTAAAGTTTCTGCGTCTTCGGGTCCCAGACGATCGCGTAGAGGTCGCCGCCGATGCCGTTGCCTGTGGGCTCGACGAGGCCGAGCATGGCGTTGGCGGCAATCGCGGCATCCACCGCCGAGCCGCCGGCCTTCAACACATCGAGCGCGGTCTGGGTGGCGAGCGGATGGGCAGTGGCTGCCGCCCCGTTCGGCGCGACGACGGCGGAGCGCGAGGCGATCGGACGGCCGGCTTCCGGGCGCTGGCCGATCTTGGGATAGGCATCGTTCTCGATCACCGGGCCGGGCATCAGCAAGGAGGTCCTGTCGGCCGGGACGCCGATGGCGGGTTGATCAAGGCGCGCCGGTTCAACGAGGGCGCAGCCAGCGAGGGCCAGTGCGGCCAGGCTGCCCGCAATAAGATGCCGCATCATTCAGATCCTTCGCGCTTGCTGGCCCGTCTGGGGAAATAGTGGCTCGCGAGCCGTGTTGCGCTTCGCTGTCCGGCCACGGCAAACCCCGCTTCGGCATTCACCGCGGCGCCGTCGCACGACCCGTAATCCTCGCTGACGCGGGAAAAAGCGTCGTTGAACTCCTGCACCATCGAGGAGCGCAGGGGCCCGGGCTCCGGGGCCTCGTAGGCCAGCATGTTCGCCATGTACCGGCGCCAGTACTGGTCATCCTTGCCGTTGCAGCGCACCCGGATGGCGTGGGCAGAGCCCAGCAGGCGGGCCAGTTCGGCCGCATCACGGAAATAATCGGGTCCGCGCGTCGGCAGGCCGGACTGCGCAGAGCTTGTGCCCGCCATCAAGGCAAGGCTAATCACGGCGGCATGAAAACGTGTCTTCTTCATGCGCGGACTTTCGCGCGCCTTCGCCCCCGGCTCAAGGGGCTCGACGCCGCTGTTCGCTTTGTGACGGTCGATGATGCAGGAAAGGCGCACGATGGCTGGACCAGCACAGCGCTGGCCGAATTACCCCCGCTGGACATGGCTTTCGGCAATGCGGACGCCTTCTTTGCCCCGTCCGTGCGCGAATTCATGACCGGAATCCTGAAAAGCCCGGCACTGGACTGGTTCCAATCGGCGGCTGCGGGCATCGAGAACCCCGCCCTCGTGATGATTGGCCAGAAGGCTAAGTATTATACGACGAACCACACCCAGGCCGAATCGATGGCCGAATGGGCGCTATGGCAGGCGCTTGATTTCCTGCGCGCTGGCCCCGCCCACCGGACCCAGCAGGCACGTGGCCAATGGCAGCGGACGAATGCGCGCGAGATTCGCGGCTCGCGCTGGCTTGTGATCGGGTATGGCTCTATCGGCGAAGCGGTCGGCCGCCGCGTGACGGCGCTCGGCGGCGAAGTCACCGGCATCCGGCGCACTCCGGGTCATGCGACAGGCGCTGCCCGCATCGAGGCGCCCTCCGCGCTGATGGCTGAGCTGCCGCGCGCCGATGTCGTGCTGCTCTGCTCGCCCCATACGCCGGAGACGGAGAACATGGCGAATGCCGCTTTCTTCGCAGCGATGCTGCCGGAGGCGCTCTTCATGAACCTCGGGCGCGGCGCGCTGGTTGATGAAGATGCCCTCATGGCAGCGCTGGATGTGGGCCGTCCCGCCTTCGCGGCGCTCGACGTGACGCGGACCGAGCCGCTGCCGGCGGAAAGCCCGCTCTGGCGCCATCCTGCCATTGCCATCACGCCGCATGACAGCTCGGACACGCCCGGAACGGTCGCGGGGGCGGACGAGACTTTCCTGGCCAATCTCACGCGCTATCTGCAGGGCGAGCCTTTGAAACATCTGGTTGACCGCGCGGCTTTCGTCTCGGGTTGACCCGCCAACGGAGAATTTCGCATGTCGTATCTGAAATCGATCGCGCTGGCCGCGGTGTCCACTTTTACTCTTGCAGCCTGCGCGAGCGCAGCGCCGGAGACGGCCGCCACCGAGATGACGTCTGATCCGGGTTTCCTGATTTCCGGGACAGACGGCTCGTCCGTTCGTGCGGCCCCGCTCGAGACGTTCGACAAGCCGTGGGCGATGACATTCCTGCCGGACGGGCGGGCCCTCGTCACCGAAAAGGGCGGCGTCATCTGGCTGCTCGGTGTGAATGGCAAGAAAGCCGGCAAGCTGACCGGCGGACCGGATGTGGAAGAGCGCGGTCAGGGCGGGCTCGGCGATATCATCCTGCACCCGGATTTTGCGGCGACGGGTCAGATCTATCTCTCCTACGCCGAGCGCGACGCCGACAATGACGAGCTCTCCGGCGCGGCCGTGGAGATCGCAAAACTCACGCTGACCGAAACCGGCGGCACGCTCAGCGATCGCAGCGTCCTGTGGCGCCAGTTCGATGCGGTGATCGGCAATGGGCATTACGGCCACCGGCTTGCCGTCTCGCCGGACCGGTTCCTGTTCATCAGTTCGGGCGAGCGCCAGAAGTTCACCCCGGCGCAGGACATGGGCTCGACGCTCGGCAAGGTCGTTCGCTTGAACCTCGATGGCAGCGTTCCGGCCGACAATCCGTTCGCCGCCCAAGGGGGGGCGGCGGCTGAAGTCTGGACGCTTGGCCACCGCAATCCGCTGGGCCTGGCGTTCGCCGCCGACGGCAAGCTCTGGCTGCACGAGATGGGTCCGCGCCACGGCGACGAGCTGAACCTGATCGTCCGTGGGCAGAATTATGGCTATCCGGAAGTCTCCAACGGCGACCATTATGACGGCCGGGACATTCCGGACCATCCAACCCGTCCCGAGTTTGCGCCGCCCGCCGCCTTCTGGGTGCCTGCGATCAGCCCGGCTGGCCTCGACATCTACGAAGGCGCTTTGTTCCCGGCCTGGGCAGGCAATGCGCTGATCGGCGGCCTTTCATCCGAAGCCCTGGTACGGGTCGCCATCGCTGCCGACGGCAAGGCGGCCGAGGCTGCTCGTTACGAGTGGGGCAAGCGCGTGCGCGAAGTCGAGGAAGGCCCGGACGGCGCCGTCTACGTGCTGGAAGACAAGGAAGACGCGCGCCTCTTGCGGTTAACACCTGCCGGATAGGCGCAGCAGCGTTGCCAAGTGCTGCGACCTGTCGCAGACGGGTGCCTGACCGCTAATTCCGGAGGCTGCCTTGATCCGCACATATGCCAACCTGACAGACCGGTTCGTGCTGGCCGGAGGAGATCTTTCGGCGCTGGATACCGCCGTATGGGTCGATCTCCTGCGCCCGACGCAGGACGAAGAACGGGCGATCGAGAGCGCATTCGACATCGACGTGCCCACCTTGCAGGAAATGAGCGAGATTGAGCTGTCGAGCCGCCTCTACGCCGAGAATGGCGGGCAGTTCATGACGGCGATGATGCTATCGCATACGGACGGGGACAATGTCGTCATGTCGCCGGTCACGTTCGTGCGGATCGGTGAGCGGTTGATCACGGTACGCTATGAAGAGCCGCGCGCGATTGATGCCTTCGTTACACGCTGCCACAAGGCGGGGACATACACGGCCGACAGCCTGATGATCGGTTTGCTCGAAGGCCTGATCGAGCGCGCTGCGGATGTATTGGAGCGTGCAGGACATGACCTCGATGCAGTATCGCGCAAGATTTTCGCGATTGAGCCGGTTTCATCCACGTCCGCGCCTCCGGCGAAAGCCAAGCCCGAACCGCGTGATTTTCAGTCCGTGCTGGAACAGATTGGCCGCAAGGGTGACTTGCTTTCCAAAGTCTATGAATGCCTTGTCTCGCTGCAGCGTCTCTTGGCTTATGCTGCGGGCATCACTCAGGGCAAGCCAGTCGAGAGCGAGTCTGGCAGCCGCTTCGGCGCGCTGGCCCGCGATGTCCAATCGCTTGTCGACCATTCAAACTTTCTCAACCAGAAGATCACGTTTCTGCTGGATGCCACACTCGGCATGATCAACATCCAGCAGACGACCATCATCAAGATCTTCTCGGTTGCGGCCGTTGTGTTCCTGCCGCCGACGTTGATTGCTTCGATCTACGGAATGAACTTCGACTTCATGCCCGAACTCATCTGGCCTTACGGGTATCCGATGGCGCTGTTCCTGATGGTCGTGTCCGCCGTGGTACCTTACCAATTCTTCAAGTGGCAGCGCTGGCTGTAAATCGAATTGCTCAAGGTGGGGCGGGCACCGGGGGTGAGCGTCTTGCCAGTTTCGACTTCGGACAGCAGGAAATAGTGCCCGCCGTCGAACAGGCCGGGCACGCCGAGCCGGCCGGTGCGTTGACGCGCTCTACAATCACATTGCATCTGCGCTCTGACGCGTCAGACCCGCAAGCCTTCGGCCTGGCGCTGAGCCTTCAGTTCTGCCCGGCCATTCTCGATGCGTTTCCAGATCGGTGCGCCGTCCGGCATCGCCCGCCAGACCGGGACGACATCCTGGGGCCGCGCGCCGGCCTCCAGCTGCTCGCCGACCCGTTCTGCCACCGTCCTCAAATGGATGCCGGTTACCACGGGGCATGCCGTCTCGGCCTGGAACGTCCGCGCGAGAGCAGCGCGCAAGGTTTTGATATCCACCTCCCGTCCACGCGGAATCTTGCGGATGGCGCCGGCAACATCCCGCGGCGTGGTCAGCAACATGGTCTGCCCGCGCTTGATGTCGGCAAAATCCTTCGGGCAGGGTTTGACCTCAGGGCGCTTATCGCAGGCGAATTTTTCGGTCCAGCTCCGGCGCGGCATTGTCAGTCCTCTAGCGGCAGGCAGATTTCAGTGAGCAGATCTGCGGGCGCGGTGTCGATTGGCGTGTTGAGATTGATCTCGAGCACATGATCATCGCGCGGCTCCCGGCCGGACCCGGGCAGCCAGACGCCGAATAGCCAATCGTAAGCGGGCTTGATGCCCGCGTACGGTCCCGTATAGGTCTGAACGTCATACGTTCCACCGCCCGCCATGAAGGCTTCAAGCGGCGCAGGCGGTGTGACCGGAACGTCCGTGAACGCACAAGCATGTAAGCGCAGGTCTTCCAACGGCACACCGTCCGGTCCGTCCCGGTAGCGGCCGAACGGGCCACGTACATGCTGCATCAGGCCATAAGCACCGAGCAGGCTGAACAAGCGTTCGAAGGTCTCACCGATCTCGGTGAAGGCGCCCTTGTGCAACAACCCGACCGCGGGCCTGGCCTGCAGGCGGCGGATATCGACGTTGAAAGCCATGGCATTGTCCTCCCGGATGGCTTGCTGAAGCGAGGCATGCATCCCGGCTTGCCGGAACGTGGCCGGCGCCATGCCATGCGCCGCCGTTAAGGCGCGCGTGAAGGATGATTGAGAGGTGTAGCCCGCGCGCGCCGCGATGGCGGCAAGCGAACGCGAAGAATGCGCGAGGTCGTCCGCCGCGCGGACGCGCCCGATCCGGTCAAGGTAAGACTGGCGGGCCTGAATATCGCTATCGGCCATCAAGATCTCTGCCTGCTGCACCGGGATATTGGCACAGCTGGCTTTGACAAATCTTGCGGAAGTTTACTTCTCTCCAGCCGTCTCGTCCTGTCCGGCCAGAAACGCTTTGAACGGTGCCAGCGACTGCGCGGGAGCTTCCTCCATCGGCACATGGCCAAGTTTGGGGAGCGCGACGAGGCGGCTGTCCGGCAGCAGTTTAATATAGTCAGCCGAATTGCTGAACGGGATCAGACGGTCCTTCTTGCCCCAGAGCAGCAGCACCGGCGCCTTGATCAACGGCAGTCGCGTGGCCGGATCCGTGAGCACGGTCTGTTGCAGACGCTCCAGCAGTGCGCCGCGGCCGCCGGGGGCGAGCATAAGGTCGTGATATCGCTTGACCGTCGCCTCGTTCAGGCGGCCTGGGTCGCCGTAGCTGGCGGCGAGGTTCGGCCGGATGGCGCCTTTGGGCAGGGTGAAGCGCATGGCCTGCATCATCGCGGGCACATCGGCCTTCTCGCCATAGGCAAAGCCCGGGCTCGCAAATCCGTCGGGCGAGATGAGCACGAGCTTGTCCATTCGCTCCGGATGGTCGGCCGCCATGTTCCAGGCGATCCGGCCGCCGATCGAGTTGCCGACCAGCGTCGTCTTGGCGATGCCGAGTTCATCGAGCAGCACCAGGATCAGCGTGATCGTCCGCGCATCGGTATAGTCGCCCGTCGGATCTGGCGGCGACAGGCCGGAACCGGGCAGGTCGATCCGCACGACGCGGTACTCGTCCTTGAGGGCCTGCGCCCAGGGCTCGAACGTGTGCAAGCTGGAGCCGAAGCCGTGCAGCATGAGGATCGCGGGCGCATCCTTCGGCCCGTCATCGCGCACGTGGAGCTGCGTACCCGCCACCTCCACCATGTCGCTCGTATCGCGCAGGTAGGCTTTCTCGAGCACCGCGCGCGATTTGTCGGGTGTGTAGAACCAGCAGCCCCCGAGCAGGACGACAGCCAGCGTAACGCCCAGAATGATGGTTCCCAATTTCAAGTCTGCTCCTGCCGGGCCGCGCATCTATTATGCTTCAGCCTAGCAGGATCTAGGGCGTTTCAGAAGCGGCCGTTCAGACGACGATCTGCGCGCCGAGTTCCACCGCCCGGCCGGACGGGATGTGATAGAAGTCCGTGGCGTTGGCCGAAGATCTTGCCAGCGCCACGTACAGCTTGTCCTGCCAGAGCGGCATGCCACCTTTCTGCGACGGCAGCACGGTGCGCCGGCCGAGGAAGAAGCTTGTGTTCATGATGTCGAACTTCGGCCCACCGGCCTTCTTGCGCAGAAGGCCGAGCACGCGCGGCACGTTGGGACTTTCCATGAAGCCGAAATACAGTTCGACGGCGACGAAGTCATCGCTCAGTTGACGGATCACCGCCCGGTTCTCCTCCGCGACGCGGGGCGTATCGGCCGTGAAGACCTGAAGGATCACGTTGCGCTCGTGCAGCACCTTGTTGTGCTTGAGATTGTGCATCATGGCCATCGGCGCCGACGAGAGGTCGCTTGTCAGGAACACCGCGGTTCCCTTCACGCGCGCCGGCGGCCCGACTTTCAGCGACTCGATGAGGTCCACCATCGGTACGGAGTTGCGCCGCGTCTTTTCCATCAGGATCGCGGAGCCGCGCACCCATGTCAGCATCGTGAAGAGCAGGAAGGCGCCCAGCAGGAGCGGGAACCAGCCACCCGACATAACCTTAAGGAGGTTTGCGCCGAAAAAGGCGGAGTCGACGATGATGAACGGGGTGACGATCGCGAGCGCCATCCAGGGTTTGAACTTCCAGAGGTTCGTCATCACGACGAAGATCAGGAAACTGTCCACCAGCATCGTCCCGGTCACCGCGATGCCATAGGCTGAGGCGAGGCTGGAAGAGGTGCCGAACACCAACACGAGGGCGAGTACACCGACGAGCAGCAGCCAGTTGATCTGCGGCAGGTAAACCTGCCCGCGCTGGTCTTCATTCGTGAACCGGATTTCAAGGCGTGGAAGAAGACCGAGTTGGATCGCTTGCTGGGTAAGGGAAAAGGCGCCCGTGATCACGGCTTGGCTTGCAACAATGGTCGCGGCCATCGTCAGGATGGACAGCGGCAGAAGGCCCCAATCCGGAGCCATCAGGAAGAACGGGTCGGTCGCACGCTCTGGATGGGCCAGCACCATGGCGCCCTGACCAAGATAGTTAAGCGCCAGGCAGGGCAGGACGAACGACAACCAGGTCACCCGGATCGGGCCTTTGCCGAAATGACCCATGTCAGCGTACAGCGCTTCAGCGCCAGTGACGCAAAGAAACACCGAGCCCAGTACCAGGAACGAGGTAGCGCCGTGTGACGTGAGGAAACCGAAGGCATGCGCCGGATTGAAGGCGGCGAGGATGCCGGGATCGTCGCTGATATGCATCAGGCCCATCGCCGCGAGAACGAGGAACCAGATCACCATCAGCGGGCCGAACACCAGGCCGACCTTTCCGGTGCCGCGCGCCTGCGCCGCGAACAGAACAATCAGGATGCCGATCGCAACGGGTTGAACATAACCCTTGTCGAACCCGGGAATGGCCAGCTTCAAGCCTTCCACGGCGGACAGGACCGACACGGCAGGCGTCAGTATCGCGTCGCCGTAGAACAGCGCGGCGCCTGCCACGCCCAGCACGAACACCGTTCGGGTCCTGCGCCCGATGGCATGCTGGGCGAGCGCCATGAGGGCAAGCACGCCGCCTTCCCCCTTGTTGTCGGCGCGCATGATGAAGATGGCGTACTTGATCGTCACGACGAAGATCAGCGCCCAGAGCATGAGCGAGATCACGCCGAGCACTTCGGCCCGCGCGAGCGTGCCGTCTTTCATCGCGCCGTGCAGCGATTCGCGGAACGCATAGATCGGACTTGTGCCGATATCACCATAAACGACCCCGGCCGCGCCCACGGCCAGTGCCCAGAATTTCTCTTTGCCATGCCCATGCGCCGCAGGGGCATAGGCATCCGGTGTATGCGGATCCGGGAGTGATCCCGCGCCCTGAGAAGAGGGGTCAGGCGCTTGGGGGGAACCGGTCATCTAGGGCCTCGGTCAGTCTCTTTGCATGCGGCGGCGAGACTCTCGTCCGTTGGCGCGAGCGGCGGCATACGCCTTTTCAATGAGCGGATCAAATGCCCAGAACGGCGCAGCGTTTGCGCCCCGGCCTGGCATTAAGTTTCGTAGAAGCGCGCGAGCAGGTCATCGCCCGGCCTGGCAAGCGCCTTCACGCGCTGGATCAGGCCGGATCGTCCCCGGGGTTTGATCACGCCGAAGGCCGGTTGCGCAGCCGTTTCAAGCGCCGCGCGGCGTGCTGTCCCAATCAGGTCAGAAGGCGCGACAAGCCGGTCGGCGAGATCGTGCGCCGAAAGATCGGCCGCGCCAATAACGGCGCTCGTGAACGCAAGCCGCCGCATCAGGTTCGCCTCGACTTCGTCGCACAACACCAGCACGAAACCGCCGCCGAGCGCATGCCCGTTCGCGGCGGCGACCACCGGCGCGGAGTGCGAGAGGATGACGGATGTCATCCGAGTAATCGCGCGGATCATTGCCGCCTTTTCCGCCGGCGCGTAGCTGCCGAAAGCCCTGATATCAACGCTGGCCAAGAACACGTCGCCGCCGCCGGTCAGGGTAATCGGCAAAGCCTTTGAGGCCCTGGCGACAGCGGCGATCAGCGCCTCGGTCGCCGGAAGGTCCACCGCGTTCACGCGGGCGGTCCAGCGTGATCTCGGTCACGCCGGCGCCCGCCTGAACGCGAACCGGGTCAGGCATTCGTCTTGACCCGAAGCCCAGCCGTGCGGGCGATGGCTGCCTCGGCATCCCGCATGATGTCGGCAACGATGGCCGCCACCGGCTTGACCTCGCGCACGCCGCCGGCCGACTGGCCCATGGCAAAGCAGCTCGTGTCCGGGTTGAGTTTCGCCTCGTCGGTGATGCCGCCAATGCCGCCGATGACGCCGGTCTGGGTCGAATGGATCGCCTGGAACGGGAAGGGCTTGATGTCCTGCGGGCGGGTTTCCCAGTCGTTGATGTAATCATTGGTACGGCAACGCATCGGCTTGCCCGAATAGCAGCGCGTGCGGGTCGTGTCGGTATCACCGGCTTCGACGACCGCCTGCTTGTACATGTTCGCCGCATGCGCCTCGGCAGAGGCAATGAACCGCGTGCCCATCCAGACGCCTTCAGCGCCAAGCGCGAGGGCAGCGGCGAGGCCGCGCCCGTCATAGATGCCTCCGGCGGCGATGACCGGGATCTTCACCGCTTCGACGGCCTGCGCCACCAGCGGCATCGTGCCGACGAGGCCGGTATGCCCGCCGCCTTCGCCGCCCTGCAGAATGACGGCGTCGCAGCCGGCTTCCTCGGCCTTGATCGCATGCTTCACCGCGCCGCCGACGACCATGACCTTCACACCGCCGGCCTTCAGCCGCGCCATGATCGGCAGTGGGACGCCCAGTCCGGCAACGAACGAATCAGCCCCGCCCTTGATGATAACGTCGACGGATTCTTCCAGGCTTTCGGGGCTGGCCGCGAGCAGATCTACGCCGAACGGCTTGTCCGTCAGTTCGCGCACGCGCTTCATCTGCCCGGCGATGAATAGCGGCGAAGTTCCCGCCATGCCGAGCACGCCGTAGCCGCCAGCATTGCACATGGCCGCGCAGACTTCCGCATAGGAAACCCCGCCCATGCCCGCGAGCATGATGGGGTGCTCGACTTTCAACAGGTCCGTCAGCCGGGTTTTCAGCGCCATTGGGGTCTCCGTGGGTTAAAGCAATGATGCTCGCCGCTTAGGCGGACGCCGCCGCGTCAACGCAAGAGTCTTGATCGGCGGGACCTAATTGCCATCCATTGAACAGAATTGCCGCGTCTTTGCCGTAATCTGGCCCTGATCTTTGGCCAAGAGCGCCAACGTCCGCAGAATAGTCTGACGGGCAGGGTGTCAAAGAGATGAAACTTTCCATGACAAAACTGTTTGCAGGTGCTGCCACCGCTCTTTTCCTGGCTGGCGCTGCTTATGCAGCTGAACCAGCTGCCGAAGTCGTCGAAGCTGAAGCGGCCGTCGAAGCCGTTGCCGCCGAAACCGATGGTGAAGCCGAAACCGCTGAAGCTGAAGCTGAGGGCGAAGTCGGCCCGGCTGAAGCTCCCGCCGAAGATGGCGTTACCAAAAAAGCCGCTGCCGAGTAATCGGCAGGCCGGCTTGTACGATCCCCATCCTTAGGCGGATGGGGCCATGTCCAACCGAACTGCGACGGATCAACACAGCTGAATAATTAACTTTCGGCAATGTTGAAGTGGTGTTAAAGTCCACCCGTTCGCAAGAACACTCAACAGGGGTACTAAAATCATGAAAATGCTCGTCCTTGCTGCTGCTGCTGCATCCGCCCTCGTCCTCGCCGCTTGCGGCGCGACCGAAGAAGCTGCTCCGGCCGCTGAAGAAGCCACCGTCGAAGAAGTTGCTACCGAAGTTGTCGAAGAGACCACCGAAGTTGTGACCGAGACGACCGAAGCCGTTGAAGGCGCTGTCGCCGAAGGCGCCGCTGCTGTCGAAGGCGTCACCACGACCGAAACGACCACCGAAACGACCACCACGACCGAAACCGCTCCTCAGTAATCTGAGAGCGATCGGTTTACCGGTCTGAATGATAAGGCCGCTTCCCTCGGGAAGCGGCCTTTTTCTTTTTGCCTTTTGGTCTTGCGGCGCCGGGCTCAGAACTTCGCGTAGCCGCCATCGATAACCAGCGTGTCGCCCGAATGGTATTTCGAGGCGTCGGAGGCGAGGTACACTGCGATGCCGCCAAAATCGGCCGGCTCGCCCCAACGGCGAATCGGCACGCGGGTGATAACTTTCGTGGCGAACGCATCATTGCCTTGCGCGCCTTCGGTCATGTCCGTCGCGATCCAGCCGGGCAGGACAGAGTTGGCGCGGATACCGTACCGGCCGTATTCGACGGCGCAGGCGTTCATCATCGCGATCAGGCCGCCCTTGGTATGTGCATAGGCCTGGTTACGGCCCGCGCCTTCGATACCGGCCAGCGAGGCCGTGCCCACGAGGCTGCCGCCCGAATCGCCCGCCTTGGCCCGCGCCACCATCGACTTGGCGGCCTCGCGCAAGGTGAAAAAGGCGCCCTCGGAATTGATTCGCTGGTTGTAGCGCCAGGTGTCCAACGTCATGTTCTCGAAGCCCGCCGAACCCCGGCCGACGCCGGCATTCGCGATACAGGTGTCGATGCGCTTGAACTCTTCCTCGGCCTCTTTCATCGCCTTCACGACCTGGTCTTCCTCGCCGACATCGACGGCCCAGGCCTTCACCTTGCCCGTACCGAGCTTGGAGGCGGAATTGACCGCTGCGGTATTGTCGTCGGCCTTGCGGCCCCAGATCACGACATCGGCGTTGGACGCGGCCAGCGCCTCCACCATGCCGAGCCCGATGCCCTTGTTGCCGCCGGTAACGACGCAGACCTTGCCGCTGAGGTCGAAAGGTTTGTAGGTCATGGCTTAATTCCTCCCTGAATTATCTTGTCTCACAAAAGTCTAGACGGCCTGACGCTAGGGCGGGTCAAGCCTTGCCTCCGGGCTTTCCCGGAATCTCTGCTTCCGGGTACGGAGAGGCTGCACTGCCTCGCGGCGCGTTCTGGCAGGCGAAGCGCACGTTCCTGCCAGTCACGCTGGCAGCGTTCGGCGTTCTGATGACGGCTGCCATCTTTGTGGCGGCCCGCCCGCAAAGCCCCGCGCGAGGCCTCGCCGTCTTCATGATTGTCGCTGGGATGTTCGGGACGTTTCTTGGCGAAGGGCTTGCTGAACGCGCCCAGTTCCAGCGCCTTCGCAGCTATCTTGCAGGCGAGGACGTGCCGCTGCGCGCGGACAGGCGTGCACACTGCCCTGCCGGGTCGACCCCGCCATGCCGTTGCGCGTGGCTTTTGTGCTCAATCGCGCAGCCCCACACCGGGGTGGCATCTGCTTCGACGCTGCGGACATTATCGGCGGCGTCGAGCTGGCACAAAAGCGCCTGCCTTTGGCGGCATGCGAGACCGCGATGCTGGTGCAGGCGAAGCAAGTTTTCGCCGGCGAAGTCCAGCATGCGCCGTCGTGGGGCGAACACTGGTACGGATGTTCGACGCGCCCCTGGTCGCTCCAGCTGAGAGTCAGGTGGGAATCAAAAGCACGCAACCATCGCCCTTGCCGCCGCAATCACGCGCCGCGTCGCGTCCCACAAGGGCAGCGCCTCCAGCTGCGCCGGTGAGATCCACTCGGCATGGTCCGCGTCGTCCCCCGCCGCGGGCTCGCCGGACACCCAGACCGCCGCATAATCAAACAGCAGGTAATGCCGCGCCACCGCGCCGGTCGTGCGTGAGGTGAAGATCGCGTCCACGACATCCACCAGGCCGCACAGGCGCGCGGTCACGCCGGTCTCCTCGTGCAGCTCGCGCAGCGCGGCGGCCTCGGCCCGTTCACCGAACTCAATACGCCCGCCGGGGATCGACCAGTCTCCCGCCAGCGGCTTCGTGCCGCGCCGGATCAGCAGCACGTCCTCGCCCTTGAAACAGACCGTGCCGACGGCGGGTTGCGGCTTGTCACTCATGGTGTCCGCTCCAGAAGGACCACGGCTTCGACATGTGCCGACCAGAGGAACTGGTCGACAGGATGAATGCGGAGGATCCTGTAGCCGCCATCCACCAGCGTACGCAGGTCGCGCGCCAGTGTCGCCGGATCGCAGGAGACGTATGCAATGCGTGGCACGCGCGACTTTGCAAGCTCCGCCACTTGAGCGGCGGCGCCGGCACGCGGCGGATCAAGCACGACGCCGTCCAGCCGCGAAAGCTCTGCCGCGCCATAAGGATTGCGGAACAGGTCGCGCACTTCAGCCGTGACCGGCTTCAGCCCGTGCGCGCCCCGAACCGAGGCCTTCAGCGCCTCAATCGCCGCCGCATTGCCTTCGGCGGCCAGAACGCTGGACTCCGCGGCGAGGCGCAGGGCGAATGTTCCGCATCCGGAGAAAAGATCGGCGACCCTGGAAGCAAACTTCAGGTGTTCGCGCACGATGCGCTCCATCTCCGCTTCGGCCTCGGCGCTTGCCTGAAGGAAGCTGCCGGGCGGCGGGTATATCGTGGCCGTGCCGGCCTGCACGCTCGGCGGCCGCTCCGTCAGCACATCCGCGCCTTCAATCGAAACACGCGCGAAGCCCGCCCGCAGCGCCGCGCTCGCGGCCTCAGCGCGGGCCAGCGCCTTCACGTCCTTCGCAAGGCCGGTGATATGCAGGTCAAGCCCCGCATCGGTCTCCGTGACCAGCAGGCTGATCTCGTCCTTGCTGCCGAGCACATGGCCTGCAGTCTCCTTCAGGCGCGGCAAGGCGGCCAGGATGGCTGGGCGCACGACCGCGCACTCAGTCAGTGCGACAAGGTCATGGCTTCGGCGTGCGTGAAACCCCACTACCCCCTGCTTGCCCGCCCGCTTCGCTGCAAATGTAGCGCGCCGCCTGGACCCAGACGGCGTGACCCAAGTCTCGGCCACATCCGCCTCCAGCCCGCGGGCCTTCAGGGCACGGAGGATGAGGTCGCGCTTGAACGCGGCATAAGGCGCGGGCGCAAGGTGCTGCAATGAACAGCCTCCACACGCGCCGAAATGCCGGCAGACTGGAGCAGCGCGGTCTGGTGAGGCGCTCGTCACCTCCAACAGACGCAACCGGTCTCCGGCCCCGTCCACCCGCACGGTCTCGCCCGGCAAGGTCAGCGCCACGGATATCCACGCGCCTGCCTCCTGCGCGCGCCCGTCGCCCTGCGCGCCGAGGTGGTCGATGGTGAGACTGCGCGCACCGGAGGCAACCTGGTCTTGTGAGGGCGGCATCAAGGACTCGTATCTGGCGGGGTGGTGCGTCCTCCGATAGCAGGGGCAGACACAGCGCGCAAAGGAGGCCCTAATGGCCAAGGCCAACGCAAAACGCCGTCCAATCAGCCTCGCCCTGCAGGGCGGCGGCGTCCACGGCGCCTATACCTGGGCCGTGCTGGACCGTTTGAGCGAAGATGAGAGCCTCAACATCGCCGCGATTTCCGCCACGTCGGCAAGTGCCATGAATACGGTCGCCTATGCAGCCGGCCTTTCCAGGGGCGGCCCAGAAGGCGCCCGCGCGGAGCTTGAAGCGCTCTGGCGGCGCGTTTCGGAATCGAGCGCCGCGCTCGGCGCCTTCGGCCAGGCCGGCATTGCCTTCGCCGCCGCACTGCAATCCCTCGCCAGCCCTTACGACCTCAACCCGTTCAACTTCAATCCTTTGCGCCGTCTCGTTCAAGAGCAGGTCGATTTCGACGCCGTCCGCGCCTCCGGCCTGACGCTGTTCATCTCCGCCACGAATGTCGAGACCGCCAGTCACGTGTCTTCGCGAAGGATGAGATCACCGCTGACGCGGTGCTCGCCTCGGCCTGCCTGCCGCAGAGTTTCCAGGCGGTCGAGATCGACGGCACGCCCTATTGGGACGGCGGCTATATGGGCAATCCCAGCCTCTTCCCGCTGATCTATTCCGGCGCGCCGCAGGACGTGCTGCTCGTCATCCTCAATCCGCTGGAGCGCCCCGAAACGCCCAAGCGCGCCGCCGAAATCCAGGAACGCCTCAACGAGATCAGCTTCAACGCCTCCCTGATCGGCGAACTGCGGGCCATCGCCTTCGTCCAGCGCCTGATCGATGACGGCATGCTGAAAGCGCCGATCATGAAAAAGTACCGCCGCCTCAACGTCCACGCGATCCGCGGCGGGCAGGACCTCATCGGCTACGGCCTCGCCTCAAAGTATGACACGCGCTGGCGCCTGCTCACCGAACTGCGCGATATCGGCCGCGCCGAGGCCGACCGCTGGCTGCGCGAATGCGCCGTTCATGTCGGCACCAGCACGTCCAGCTTCGACATTCGCAAGGAGTTCCTCGACGCATGAACCTGCGATAAGCTGGCAAGCCGCGTTCCTTTGGATTTGCCCTGCATGAAACACCTTGCCTGCTGTCTCCTGCTTGCACTCGCAGCCACCGGTCTAGCGGCCGCCGACACGTCCAGCCCCAATGAACTGATGACCCAGAAGGCCATGCAGGCCGAGCTTTACGGCGTGCGAATCTCCGGCGTCGAGATCGGCACCGGTGCGGGCTGGAACGAGTGTATCGAGCCGGGCGGGCGCACTGTCTATGAATATGGCGGCAGGCGGATTAAAGGCTTGCTGACGATCACCGAAGCGCCCGCCGCCTGCTTCACCTATCCCGAGACCGGCGTGTCCTGCTTCCGCGTCCAGCGCGCCGTGAAGGGCTACATGTTCCGCAGCACGGACTACGCCATCACCTATCACGCCTCGAAAGTCGAACGCGGGGTGAAGAAATGCTTTGCAACTGATCTGGTCGGCTAAGCGGCGTTCAGATCGCTCCGTAAGCGGATTACGTTTTTCTTAGAAAACTCACCCGCGCCGCGCCATAGTCGCGTGCATCGATCAGCGTCCAACCGGCAAAAATCAGCATCTCGTCCGCGCCTGTCTCGGTCACCACCAGCGCGTTCTCGCTCAGCCATCCGCCGCCAGCCAAACAATCCAGCGCCGGTTCAACCAACCCCTTGTGATAAGGCGGATCCAGGAAGGCCAGTGTGAACGGCCCGCCGACGCCTGCGGGCTTCGGCCCAAGGTCGGTCGCCGAACGCCGGTGCAGCCGCGTCTTCCCGAACAGGCCCAGCGCCTCTATGTTGTCGCGGATCGCCCCGCGCGCCGCGTGATCGGTTTCTACGAACAGGCAGAAGGCCGCGCCCCGGCTCATCGCTTCGAGGCCCAGCCCGCCCGAGCCCGCAAACAGGTCAATCACCCGCGCGCCCTCAATGGGCGGCGCCCAGTCCGCATGGGCAATGACGTTGAACAGGCTTTCGCGCGTGCGGTCACTGGTCGGCCGCGTACCCATGCCCTTGGGGGCGATGAGGCTCCGGCCTTTATGGGTTCCGGCGATGATGCGCATGGTCAGGGTCCAACTTGAGATCGTCCGCGCTTTAGCATGATGGGCGGCGCTGAACAGCCTTGCCTTGAGGCACACCCGGGCGCACTCTTCGCCAAAACACAGGGAGACGAGGTATGGCTAGCATAACTGCCGAAACGCACGGGGCAGCGCGCCTCATCCGCTATGCCAACCCGCCGCGCCACTACATGACCGCCGAAGGCGCCGGCCTGATTCTGGCGGCCGTTCAGGCAGCCGTCGCCGATCCCGCTATCCGCGTTCTCGTATTGGCGGGTACGGAAGATGTTTTCGTGCGCCACTATGATGTGGCCGAAATCATCGCCGTCGGAGAGGTGGTTCGCGCCGGGCAACTCAAACCTGAGGATTTCGAGCGCGGCGGCTTCGCCGACATGATCCAAGCGGTGTTTTATTCGCCGAAGCCCGTCATCGCCGCCATCAACGGTGTCTGCATGGGCGGCGGCTTCGAGCTTGCGCTTGCCTGCGACCTGCGAATCGCCGGCAATCAGGTGCCCCTGATCGGCTTGCCGGAAACCCGCATCGGCATCTTCCCGGGCGGCGGCGGCACGCAGCGCCTGCCGCGCATGATCGGCGAGGCAAGGGCGCTCGAATTCATCCTCCGGGGACAGACGGTCGACGCGCAAGGCGCGCTCGCCCTCGGCCTCGTCAATGCCGTTGCGGCGGATGCCGTCACCGACGCGCTCGCGCTCGCCGCCGAACTTTCAGCCCGCGGCGCCGAAGGCCTTGCCCACGCCAAGCGCCTCGTGCGCGGCGCGCTCACCTGGGGGCTGGTGGATGGCACCCGCGAAGAGCAGCACGGCTTTCACGCAGTCTTGAAGGCGGATAGCGCCATGGCCGCAATGAATGACTTCCTTGCCAATGGCGAAGACATTACACTGTAGCGATGACCGCCCCCCGATCGCCGATGTCTCGTGCCCTCGACCTGGCCCGCGCCGCAGCTACCGCGGGTGAAGTGCCGGTCGGCGCCGTCATCATTGATCCCGCCACCGGCGAGATCATCGGCGAGGGCGCCAATGCGCCGGTGATGGCGCACGACCCAACCGCTCATGCCGAGATCATCGCGCTGCGCTCGGCGGCGTCCCGGCTCGGTAATTACCGCCTCACGGGCCTGCACCTCTATGTTACGCTCGAGCCCTGCGCGATGTGCGCGGGCGCCATCAGCTTCGCCCGAATCGGCAAGGTCATCTACGCTGCGTCCGACCCCAAGGGCGGCGCCGTCCTCCACGGCCCTCGCTTCTTCGGGCAGAAGACATGCCACTGGCGGCCCGAAGTCGAGCAGGACGCCGCGAACGATGTGGAGGCAGGGGACCTTCTCAGGGAATTTTTCCGTACACGGAGATGAGGCCTCTTGCTTTCCCCAAAGTCAAAACTCCCAACTGGGAGCAACCTTAGGAGCCCCCCATGACCGCCACCGTGAAAATCGAAAACGGCATCGCCCTCATCACGATGGATGACGGCAAAGCCAACGCGATCAGCCTCGCGATGCTGGAGGCGGTCAACGCCGCGCTCGACGAAGCGGAGAGGTCCGCCAGCGTCACCATCCTCACCGGGCGCCCTGAGCGTTTCTCCGCCGGCTTCGATCTCAAGTTCCTTGCCAGCGCCGCGCCCGAGGACGTGCGCCGCCTCGTGAATGGCGGCGGCAAGCTTGCCTTCCGCCTGTTCACCTCGAAACAGCCCATCATCATCGCCGCCACGGGGCACGCCATCGCCATGGGCGCCTTCCTGTTGCTGGGCGCGGACACGCGCATCGGCGCGCGCGGCGCTTACAAGATCGGCGCAAATGAAACCATCAACGGCATGACGCTTCCGGGCTTCGGCGTCGAACTGCCCCGCGCCCGCCTCAATCCGATGTACCTCACCGAAGCCCTCGTTCAGGCCCGCCTCTATGCGCCGGACGAGGCCGTGCCGGTCGGCTGGCTCGACAAGGTGGTTGAGCCGGGCGAGGTCCACGCCGCGGCGATGGCTGAGGCTGAGCGCCTGAAGCCGATCGCGAACGGCGCCTACTGGCGCAACAAGATCCTCGCCCGCCAGCCTGCCATCGATGCGATCAAGCCCACGCTGGCCGATTGAGTCGGGCCCGGCAGGCGCGGAACACTACTGGACGATAAAATATTATTGCCAGACAATAATTTTAAGTCTAAGCAGTCTCCAGAACAGGAGACCTCGCATGACCCAGTCCGAAACGCCCGGCGGCGCCGAAGGGAAGCTGACGCAGACCAGTGGGCTCGCCGTCGCGGCCATCGTTCTGCTCGTGATGCTGCTCGGCTCTGTTGGGGCCGACATAGCTGCAAAGGTCGGCACGCGCATCGTCACGCAGGAAAACTGGACGGATGTCCTCAACGCGTTTCTGATTGCTCTTCTGGTCAATTCGCCTGCGCTCATCTTCATCGGGGTGCTCGGAGACTTCGCCGGCCTGTTCAGCCGCACGAGCGAAGGCGAGGTGTTCACACGGCGCAATCTCAAGACGCTGCGCAGTGCGGGCAGTGGCCTCGTCTGGGCCGCCGCAACCAGCGCTATCGTCGTGCCGACCGTGCTCAGCTGGGTGCAGGAGAGCGGGCGCGGCATTCTTTGGGAAGTCAACGATCTCGCCTTCGGCACCGGCGCAATGGGCTTTGTCATCCTCGGCCTCACGCACGTTTTCGCCGAAGGTATCCGCATCAAGACCGACAGTGATCAGATCATCTGATGCCGCGCGATATCATCGTCACGCTCGACGTCATGCTCGCCCGCCGCAAGATGAAGGCGAAGGACCTCGCGGCCGCCATCGGCATCACCGAGGCGAACCTCTCCTTGATCCGCTCGGGCAAGGTCAAAGGCGTCCGCTTCGAAACGCTCGGCAAGCTCTGCGAGGCGCTCGACTGCAAGCCGGGCGACCTGCTCGACTTCGACGTGGTCACCAGCCCCAACCCCTGACGCCTGCACCATGCCCGCATCAACCCTCGTCCTGACGGATATCAAGGCGCGGACGAGAATTGACGCACGCATCACAGTATGAGGGGCTGACAGGCGATTCCTTCGTCGCCTAGGGTGATTGTCACAAATGCATCGGCGGCGAATTAGCAGGCAAAGGAGGCGGGCATGGAACAGATCATCGAGAACACCACCGCCGGCCACGGCCCCAGCCCGACGCTGATCAAGGACCTGCTCGTCTTCCTCATCGCCGCCGGCATACTCGTGCCCGCGATGCGCTGGCTGAAAGTGCCTGCCGTCATTGGCTTCATCCTGGCGGGCCTGGCGCTCGGCCCGTTTGCGCTCGGCCGTCTCGCGCAGGACACGCCGGTGCTGGAGTTTTTCTCGATCTCCTCGGCCGAAGCGGCGCTGCCGTTTGCCGAACTCGGCGTGCTGTTCCTTTTGTTCCTTCTGGGTGTCGAGTTCTCCTTCGAGAAACTCTGGGCGCTGCGCCGCGTCGTGCTCGGCGCCGGCGGCCTGCAGTCCGCGCTCAGCGCCGTCGCCATCGCGGGCGTCGCCATTGCCGTCGGCCTCGACCTTCCCGTCGCGATGATCCTCGGCTTGGCGCTGGCGCTCTCGTCCACCGCTATCGTCATGCAGCTCCTTGTCGAGGAGAAGCGCGCCGCCCAGCCGGTCGGGCGCGCCGCGCTCGGCGTTCTCCTGTTCCAGGACATCCTCGTTGCGCCCATCCTGATCTTCGTCGGCTTCGCCGCCCTGAAGACCGACGCGAACATGGCGGGCGTCCTGCTCGACGCCCTCGTGCGCGGCTTCATCGCCCTCGTGATCATCTGGGCCATCGGCAACTATCTGCTCGGCAGCGTGTTCCGTCTTGCCGCCGCCAGTGGGGGCCGTGACTTCCTGATGGCGCTGACCCTGCTCACCGTGGTGGGCGCCGCCGCGATCACCTACAGCGCCGGCCTGTCGCTAGCACTGGGCGCGTTCCTCGCGGGGCTGCTCGTCGGTGAGACCGAGTTCAAGCACCAGACCGAAGTGGATCTTGAGCCCTTCAAGGGCCTCCTGCTGGGCCTTTTCTTCATCACCGTCGGTATGAGCCTCAACCTGCCGGTCATCGCGGCTCAGTTCGGCTGGATCATGCTCGCGCTGACCGCGCTTGTCGCGGTGAAGGTCGTCATCGCCTATGCGGCCTGCCGGCTGTTTGCGGGCAATCATCCGCTCTCGCTGGAAGCGGCCCTGTTGCTCGCGCCCGCCGGCGAGTTTGCCTTCGTCATCCTCACCGCCGCCCGGGCAGCCGATGCGATCCCCGAAGCGCCGGCCGTTTTCGCCTCGGCGGTGGCGGGGCTCTCGATGCTGCTGACACCGCTGCTCGGCCAGCTCGGCCGCCGGCTCGCGCATCGCCGGGGCGGCGAGAGCGGCCTGCCGCAACAGATGGATCTCGAACACCTCACCGGCCATGTCATCCTCGCGGGCTATGGCCGCGTCGGACAGTCGGTCGCGCGCCTGCTGGCAGATGAGGAAGCCGCCATCCTTGCGCTCGACCGGGAGCCGGACAAGATCCGCATCGCACGCAAGGACGGCTTGCACGCCTATGTCGGCGACGCGGCCCGCGCCGAATTCCTCAATGCCTCAGGTATCGCCCGGGCGGCTATGCTGATCGTCACGGTGGACGATCCCGAACGCGCCGAGGCGATGGTACGTGCCGCCCTCGCGGTTCGTCCGGACCTCACCGTGCTCGCCCGCGCGCATGACGGCGAGCACATGGCCCGCCTCACCGAAGCGGGCGCCAACCATGTCGTACCCGAGGCCATCGAGTCCGGCCTACAGATGGTCCAGTTCGCATTGGAAGTCTTCGGTTATGACACTGAAACCGTCCGTGACCGGATCGCCCAGGCCCGTGACGAGGAATACCGGAAGGCGTGAGAGGCTTACCCTCTCACATCCCCTTGGCGATCTGCGCGAACACGCCGCGCAGCCAGCTCAGCGCGGGGTCTTCGGAGTTTTCCCGCCGCCAGTAGAGCAGGCTGGCCAGCATCGGTGCGGGAATCGGCAGGTCACGCACCACGAGGCCGGACGCCTCCGCCATCGGGCGCGGCGCGACGAGGGCCAGCTGCGTCTGGCGCACAGCCTCGATGGCAGGCTGATGATGCGGCAAACGCAGCGCCGGCGTGATCCGCCCGCCCGCCGCGCGCGCCACTTCTTCTACAAGGCTGCGCCCTTCGCGGCGGCTGGAGACGGCGATGTGGCGAAGCGCAAAGAAGCGCTCCGCCGTCAGCTTCTTGTCCGCAAATGGATGACCCGGCGCCAGCATGCAGGCATAAGGCGTTGCGAACAGAACCTCACGCTCCATGTTGGCGCCGCGCAGGTCCGGCACATCGACGGCAAGGTCGAGGCGCCCGGAAGCGAGCTCCGTGGAGATTGCCGCCCGGTCGATTTGGCTCCAGGCGATCCTGAGGCCAGGGGCCACCGCCTCCAGCTTGCGCGCCACCGGCGGCACCAGCATGTAGGCCGAGGCATCGCGCGCCGAGATGTTGAACACACGGGTCGAGCGCGCAGGGTCGAATTCCGAACGCGGCTCGAGGCCCGCCCGCAGCCGGTCGAGCGCGTCGCGCACCGCCGGCATCAGCGCTTCGGCCATCGCGGTCGGCTTCACGCCGCGCCCTTCGCGCACGAATAGCGGGTCTTCGAAATGCAGCCGCAGCCGGGCAAGCGCGTTGCTCACGGCCGGCTGGGTGATGTGCAAAGTCTCGCTCGCCCGCGTCAGGCTACGCTCCGCATACACCGCTTCCAGTACGGGCAAGAGGTTCAGATCGAGGGATCGCAGGTTCATATAGGACGCGCCTTGGTATCACGGAGCGTGATGAGGCTTCTTCATAAGATAAAGTAGCCGAATAGTCGAGGCTGAGGCATAACCGGTCAGGGGAGTGGAGTATCGCGCATGCCAGCCGTGCTAAAGCCAGCCCGCCGCCTTCAGCAGCATCGCCGCGCCAATGGCGGTGACCAGCCATTTCATCGCCCGCTTGAAATCGATATCGCTCATGCGCTCGAGCAGCTTGCCGCCGAAGGTGGTGCCGATCATCGACAGCGGAATCGCCAGCCCAAAAAACCACAGGGGCGGCCAGAGAGCCGCGTTGCCGCCGGCCCCGCCAGCCGCGATCAACGGAACGCTCCAGAACCCGATCTTCACAAGATGGGCGAGCACCTGCGTAACCGCCTTGGTGGCGACAATCGCACGCCGGTCCATGGGGGTCGCAACGAAAAAGATGTCCAACAGGGGTCCCGCGACACCCCCCAGCGTATTCAGGGCCTGCACGGCAAAACCCGCAAGTTCCGCCTGGCCTCGCTTGAGTATGTCCAGGCTGAGCCAGCCCTTGGGCAGCCAGACCAGCATCGAGGTGAGGGCAAGCAGCAGGTAGACGGCGCGCGCCTCGGGCCGCCAGGCTACCAGCAACAACAGGCCCAAAGCCGCGAGCGAGCCGAGTGCGTAGCGCCGGAAAACACGCCAGTCGATATACTTGCGCCACAGGAACGCCCGGTAGCCATTCGAGACCATCTGGACCACGCCGTGGACGATCATCGCAGTCGCCACCGGCAGAAGGGCGGCCAGAACGCCCATGAGGATCAGCCCGCCGGCCATGCCGAAGATGCCGGAAATGAACGCCGTCACCAGCACGGTGACAAGGATCACGAGGGCCGAAACGGGGCTCATGCCGCGGGCTCTAGCCGAGTCCCGCCGCCGGCGCGAGGTCCAGAAAGAAATTGCGCGCCCCCCGGTGCGTCAGTTAACCTGCTCGTCAAGACAAGCAGAAAATCTAAACCTTGGGAGAGGAACCAGACCCATGCCTGATACACAACGCACCCCCGACGCCGAGGCCGATCTGAACGATCTGCGCATGTCGGAGTCCGTCCGCCCGCTTTTCGAGCACGTGAAGAAATTCATCGCCGAAACGGTCAACCCGATGAGCGTGGAGTTCCACCGCCTCGGCGAGGGCAATCCGAACATCTGGACCTATGCGCCGGGCCAGCTCGAATGCCTCGAGAAGGCCAAGGACGAAGCCAAGAAGCAGGGTCTCTGGAACTTCTTCCTGCCGGACGCCGAAACCGGCGAAGGCCTGTCGAACCTCGACTATGCCTATATCGCAGCCGAGCTCGGCAAGAACCCGATGGCCTCCGAGACGATGAACTGCTCGGCGCCGGACACCGGCAACATGGAAGTGCTCGAGCGCGTCGGCACGCCGGCCCAGAAAGAGAAGTGGCTGAAGCCGCTGCTCGAAGGCAAGATCCGCTCGGCGTATGTGATGACCGAGCCGCACATGGCCTCTTCGGACGCCAAGAACGTGTCGATGAAATGCGAACTCGTCGGCGACGAATACGTACTGAACGGCGAGAAGTATTACGCCTCCGGCGCCGGCGATCCGCGCTGCCGCATCATGATCGTGATGTGCCGTTCGAACAACGGCCCGGACGTCAACCGCCAGCAGAGCCAGGTCCTCGTGCCGCTGCCGCATCCCGGCGTGACTATAGTCGGCCCGATGCACGTGTTTGGCGAGCCGGATGCCCCGCACGGCCATATGCACCTGCGATTCGAGAACGTCCGTGTGCCGAAAGAAAACATGCTGCTCGGCGAAGGCCGCGGCTTCGAGATTTCGCAGCTGCGCCTCGGCCCGGGCCGTATCCACCACTGCATGCGCTCAATCGGCCAGGCCGAACGCGCCCTCGACCTGATGTGCATCCGCGGCCTGTCGCGCGAAGCCTTCGGCAAGCCGCTGGCGAAACTCGGCGGCAACACCGAGATTATCAGCCGCGCCCGTATCGAGATCGAAGCGATGCGCATGATGGTTCTGAAAGCCGCCAAAGCGATGGACGTCCTCGGCAACAAAGAGGCCCGCATCTGGATTTCTATGGTCAAGGCCATGGTGCCCGAGCGCGTCTGCAAGATCATCGACGAGGCAATCCAGATCCACGGTGCAACCGGTGTGTCGCAATGGACGCCGCTCGCCCGGATGTATGCCAGCCAGCGCACCTTGCGTCTCGCTGACGGTCCGGACGAAGTCCACCACATGGTGGTCGGCCGCCATGAGCTGCGCAAGTATGAAGGCGGTGTCGAAGACCCGGCCCTCGCCGCCATCTGGCGCAAGTAAGTCCGGAAACGCAATAAAATCGAAGGCGCGTGGGGTGAAAGCTCCGCGCGCTTTTTTTCGGGTTCAGCATATCCCCGCGCCGATTGACAGCGCTTCGGGTCTGGTGGAGCGTAGCGTCACTAGAGGGAGGTACCTGAAATGTGTTTCAGATCAGCAGTTCTGGCCTTGTCGCTTATCGTTGCAGCTCCGGCCGGGCTCGCTTCGGCGCAGGGCATGGAGCGGATGATCGTCACCGCGAACCGCGTGGACGCGAGCGCCATGCGCAGCGCGCCGGCTGTCTACCGGCGCATTCCGGCAGACTTCGTGCTGGTCGCTGTCACCTTCCAGAGCGCGACTCGGGACGAGGGCGAGCGCCAGCAGGAACTCGAAACGATGTTCAAGCGGCTGAAGTCTAAGGCGGCGCAGGCAGACGGCATTGATCTTTCCGGTGGCAAGCTGGGAAGCTCAACAGCCGATATCGAAACCGTTCTGTTCACGGACATCTATGCCTCGGACTATAATGGAACCGGACGCTTCACCCTGACGCTGAGCGTAGACACGCGCGAGGGCGAGTCATTTGAAAAACTGGTGGGGCGGGCCGAGGACTTCGTGAACACGATCAAGATCGAGGGGCGTTCGGAAGCCTATCTGGGTGATGAGCAATTCATCGGCGCGCGCGACGTGACCAAGCACCGTGCGGACCTGATCGCAGACATCGCCAAGGAAGTCGCCAGCCTCAGAACGCTCTTCGGCATGACGGGTTCGTCGGTCACGCTGACAGGCCTCGAGAACCGGATTATTACGCAGCCTTCCGGGCCACTGGAGCTGGAAATTTTCATTCCGTATACGTTGGTACTTGAAACCGGAAGCTGAGCGCCGCTGTTCAAGCCAGGATCAGGGCTACCAGCGACATGGCATGCACGGCGGCGATCGCGAGGTTGTTGATGACCAACGGATTTCTCGGCCCGACCGCGACCAGCGTTGCAAGTTTGTAGGCGAACTGCAACGGGAACAGAACCGCCGCGATGCAGATAGACAGGTCTGGCTGGCCAAAGGCAAACTGGGCAGCGAGCGCGATCGTCGCATAAATACAAGTTAGAATTCGCCGTGCGGGCGTATCTGGTCCGTACACGCCGGTCATCGCCGGATGGTTCTGGAAGATCAAAAGCTGGATGATCGTGACGACAATCACATTCACAAGATGCGACAGGGTCACAAGCAGCATGTGTCGCCCTTTGAAATCCTACGCTGTCTAGGCAAGACAAGGGCTATCAGGTTAAGGGGGTCAGAACGGCACGTTCGGATCGTGCTCACCGCTCCCGCCGGGGACAAGGCCTGCGAAGTCAAAAACGCGGGCATCGTGCAGATGGCTGGGGCGGACATTCGCGAGGGCGTTGGCCATGACCTGGCGGACGCCCGGCTTCTTGCGTTCCCACTCGTCGAGCAGGTGTTTCATCGCGACGCGCTGCAGCCCGTCCTGGCTGCCGCAGAGATTGCAGGGGATGATCGGGAAGGCCATCGCCTCGGCGAACTTTGCGAGGTCGGCCTCGGCGGCGGTGATCAGGGGGCGGAAGACCATCACGTCGCCCTCATCGTTGAGTAGCTTCGGCGGCATCGCGGCGAGGCGGCCGCCATGGACTAGGTTCATCATGAAGGTCTCGAGGGCGTCATCGCGGTGGTGCCCGAGCACAATCGCCTCGCAGCCTTCCTCGCGCGCGACGCGGTAAAGGATGCCCCGGCGCAGGCGTGAGCACATGGAGCAATAGGTACGCCCGGCTTCGACCTTTTCGGTGACGATGGAATAAGTGTCCTCGGTGATGATCCGGTGCGGCACCCCGATGGAGGCGAGCCAGTCCGGCAGCACGTGTTTCGGAAAGCCCGGCTGGCCCTGGTCGAGATTGCAGGCGATGAGGTCCACCGGCAGGGAGCCTTGCCAGGCGAGGTCCATCAGCACCGTGAGCAGTCCGTAGGAATCCTTGCCGCCGGAGAGACAGACGAGCCATTTCGGGCGCAGCTTGTCCCCCGCCTCAACGGCGCGCCGGTCGATCAGCCCGTAGGTGTCGATCACTTCTTGAGCGCCGCGCACGAGGCGCTTGCGCAGCTTCTTGAAGCTCACGCTGGCCGGCGCGTTGGCATAGAGGCTCGGGACGGAGGAGAGCGTGTCGGGCATGCGCCCGGATTTGCCATGCGCCGCGGGGGGCGGCAAGGGTTAGCGCGCGCGGCACCAACGGCCAAATGCAGCGGCCGCTGGCCGCTTGTTTCAAAGAAATTTGTTTTTTGGCGCGCGGATTTAATCGGCCCACGCATCCAGTTCGAGGGCCCTCGCCCCCGGCCCCTCTCCCGCGCGCGGGAGAGGGGGGACGTCGGTCTTACAGCGCCCAGCCGAGCTCGATGCCGTAGATGCGGGGCTGGTTGAAGATACCGGTCAGGTTGTTGAAGTCGATGGCCGAGACCGTGCCGATTTCGTCAGTCAGGTTACGGACAAAAGCTTTACCGGACCAGGGACCCTTGCGGTAGCCAATGGCGGCGCCGCCTTCCCAGCGGCCTTCCGCCGTGAACTCGGTCGACTCGTAGAGGAAGATGTTCGAGTCAGACCGGTAGGACCAGTCGGTTGAGGCGAAGATTTCGCCGCCGCGCCAGTCGCGGGTGTAGTCTAAGGCAAAGTTGCCGATCCATTCCGGCGCTTGCGGGAACGGGTTGCCGTCGATCAGGGCGCCGCCGGTAACAAGGTCGATCGGATCGCGCACGGTGCAGGGCGAGCCGCAGACGCCGGCCGTCAGGCCTGCATCGTCGATCTCGGTGTTGTTGTAGGAAAGGCCCGCGCTGAAGGCGAGGTTCTCGGAGAGAAGTGCGCGGACATCGGCTTCGAACCCGTAGCCTTTGCCCTCTTCGGCGTTGAGCAGCTGGTTGAAGTTGCCGGCGCCGCCGATGGCGGTGAGCTGCAGGTCTTCGACCGTGTAGGCATAGACCGCGACGTTGGCATCAAGGCGGCCGTCCAGCATCGTCGTTTTGACGCCGGCTTCATAGCTGTCGAGGATTTCCGAATCGGCCGTCGTGACCACGTCACCGAACAGGATACGGCCCTGGATCGATGGCGCACGGAAACCGCGGGCGATCCGTCCGTAAACGTTGGTATCGGCGTCGACGGCATAGGTGAGCGAGCCATCCCATGACAGCTGCTCGTCTCCGACCGAGGCCGAAAGCGGCCCGAGACGGTCGACCGAGCCGAGGAACGGCGTTGGGGTTTCGAAACGGTTGGCCACAAGGTCCTTGGTCTCGTCCGTGTAGCGCAGGCCGACCTGACCGGTCAGCTTGTCGGTGAGGTCGTAGGCGACGCTGCCGAATACCGCGAAGGACTCTGTTTCCTGCGTCTGGAAGGCAGAGCCGTTCTCGACGCCGCCCGCGAGCGTGTCGTAGCTGTAAGAGCTGATATCGATTTCTTCGTCGAAGGCATACAGGCCGGCCGTCCAGCGCAGGGCGGCGTCTTCGCCGTTGGACAGGCGAAGCTCGTGCGTGATCTGTTGGTGGTCGTCGATTCCATCGGCCGATTCAGCGGCGAACGGGATGAACCCTGGTCCGGAAAAACCATCATTACCAGCGCCAAACGGGAAGAAGAAGTCCCCTGGAACGCCCGATCCTGTCACATTGGTTCTGGCAATCGAGCCGCCGTCGACGTCGCCGCGCGAGAAGGTTTCGACCGTTTCGTATCCGAACAGGTAGGTCAGGGTAACGCCCGACAGGTCCCAGTCGGCGCGCGAGGTGAAGCCGAGTGCGTCTGTTTCGAGCTCCGAGTTGATCTGGCCGTCTGCGAAGTTCTTCTCCCGGTCGAAGCCGGGGCGCGGACCAGACTGGCCAGCCTGGAAAGCGTTAGCCTGGAAGCTGACCTGGCCGCCATCGAGCGTGCGGCCGTGCAGGTTACCGAGCCAGGTGAGGTTTTCGGTCACGTCCACCTTGGCCTGGGCGCGCCAGGCGAAGTCCTCGTAACCTCCCGCATCGGCGCCGCCGGTGGCGAGGCCGGATTCGATATAATCGTCACGGCGCTGGAAGACGCCCGAGACGCGCAGCGAAACCTTGTCGCTGACCGGTCCGCCTACGGCGCCTTCAACGTTCGTCGTGCCGAAGGTGCCGTAAGAGGCGCGCAGGTAAGCATCGAGTTCGTCGCCCGGTTTGACGCTTTCGAACTTCAGGGCGCCGGCCGGCGTGTTGCGGCCGAAGAGCGTGCCTTGCGGGCCGCGAAGGACTTCGACGCGTTCGGTGTCGAAGACCGGGAAGCCCTTGAGAACCGGGTTCTCGTAGACGATCTCGTCATAGATGAAGGAGACGGGCTGGGAGGCGTTGAAGTCGAAATCCGTGTTGCCGAGGCCGCGGATATAGGGGCGCGGGAAGATGCGGCCGAAGGAGGTTTCGATGATCAGGCTGGGCACGCGGGCGGTGAGGAACTGGATGTCTTCGCCGGCCTGGCTGAAGGCGCCGAGGTCGCCGGCATCGAGCGACGTGATCGAGACGGGAACGTCCTTGATATCTTCCTCGCGCTTGGTGGCGGTAACGGTAACCGGATCAAGCCGGAGCGCGACCGCTTCGGGCGTCGTTTCCTGAGCGATTGCGGAAGGGGCAAGGAGGGCGAGTGCGCAGCAGGATGCCATGCCGTACTGCCAAGTGCGTGTAGCTTTCATGGATGTGTCTCCGGGAATCGAAAAATGCGTCTTCAGCGCTGGTTGCCGAACAACATCCGTGACGGATTTTTCTCAAGGGGATGACAGGTTTGTGAAGCCGATTTTTGTCAGGCTGCGTGATTCCGGCCACGCTCGCCTGAAAAGCGAAAAAGATTCTTCCACCACTGCCGGAACCGCCACTCGGCGCGCAGTTTCGCATTCGAGGGCAGGTCGAACTCACCGCGCGGCACAAGCATGTCGTTCATGCGCGGCTGGTAGTGGCGGATGAGGTCTTCCTCGATGAGGGCGCGTTCGGAGGCAGTGCGCACGACCAGGACATGGCGTTCCGTGGCGCCGCGCTTCCACCAAGCCTCCCACCAGCGCTCATGGCCATAAAGGCGCGAGCGCAAGCTGGTCGCCTTGCCGATATAGAGCGGCTGCAGGAAGAAGCCGAAGCGGCGGCGCACGAAGACGTAGATGCCACTGCCGTCGGGGATGCCCTTTCGGGTGAGCGTGATCTTGAAACGGTAGCGCTGGCCGGTTTCGCCGCGCCAGACGTGCCAACCGAAAAGGAACCATTGGAAGAGGAACATGAACCCACCGTTTGCGCTCGCACTGTCGGAGCGCGCGCTGAGATTCAACGATCTCCGGTTAATGGCGCATTAACCGAGAGGCAGCGGCCCTCGGTTCAGGCTGGCATCAAGTGGACATAGACTTCGTTCAGGGTGATCTTGCCATCACGCACGAGGCAGAGGTCGAAACCGCGCATGGACGCGTCCAAGCCGGTCTCGCCAATGGCGCAGTACCAGCGGCCGCAGAAGCCGCCGGGGATCGGCCAGGTTTCGTCTGGGGTGTAGATCATCTTCGGGGTCGACGCGAAAAGGCCTTCGAGATAGGGGCGCAGCTGGGAATGGCCGGTGAGGCCGGCCGCCGTCTGGGTGTCCTTGTAGACGGTGTCGGCGGAATAGTAGCACAAGAGCTTGTCCACATCCTTGGCGCTCCAGGCGCCGAGCCAGGCGGCGTTGAAGGTCTCGATATCGAGCGTCATGCGGTCTCCAGTCCGAGCACGCGGGCGCGGTGGGCTTCGGTGAAGATCTCCGCGGGGACCTGTTCGGGCCCGGCCATGATGGCGACACCGTGGAGGCCGAGGGTCGGGTCGGCCGTCTTGCGCTCGTGATAGAGGCGGCGGCGCTCGCGGGCAGCCTCGCCGAACTCCATGTCAAGCTTCGCCTGCAGCTGTCCTGCAAAGCGCAGGCGGCGCATGCGTTCGGTCCGTTCCTTCGCATACGGAGCGAAGTTAGGTGCGGCGTCCGCCAGTGTTTCCTTAAGGATGTCGGAGACGATGCGTACGTCGCGGTACGTGATCGAGAGGCCAAGGCCATTGATCGGATCGTTCCAGCCGGCCGCGTCGCCGATGAGGACGCAGCCCGGAGCGAAGGGTTCGTCCGTCCAGCTGTCATTGTTGAAATAGGAGAAAAGCGGGCCAGCCGGCGTGCCGGCGGCGAGGGCGGCGTTATCCGGCGCGCAGGACATGCGGAAGGCTTCGAGGAAACGGCGGGCGCCGTCTTCGCCGTTGAAGCGGCCCTTCTCCTCAAGGGCATAACCCCCATAGACGCGAACGCGCCCCTCGCCCTGCGGAAAGGCGAGGAAGCCGAAACTGTCCTCGGTGCCGATCGCCTGCCGGGTGGGGTTCCAACCTTTGACGTTCTCGACGAGCAGCCCCGCGAACCAGTGGTGCGGCTTGTCCTGGTGCAGTTGAATGCCGGAGGCGGCGCGCACTTCGGACTGGCGGCCTTCGGCGCCGACGATCAGCGGCGCATGAGCGGTGTGTTGCTGGCCATTGTGCGTGTACGTCACCGAGGGGCTCGCGCCGAGCGTGATGGCGTCGACGATGACTGGGCGCAGGCAGGTGGCGCCTTCGGCGCGTGCGGCGTCATACAGCGTCTGGCAATGGCGCGGGTGGCCGAGGCAGAGCGGGCCCGGCACATCGGCGGCAAAGATGCCGAGGGGCAGCGGGGCGGCTTCGCAGTCTGCCGGGGCAAGGCTTTCGTCATAGGTGACGTGGTCGGTGATATGGTGACCGCCGGCCGACATCAGCAGATCGTAGAGGCCTAGGCGCTTGGTTTCGGTGACGCCCCAGGGCGCGATCCATTCGCCGCGCACACGGTCTTCGTAATGCTCTGATTTCTCTAGCAGCAGCACGTTGCATCCGGCGCGGGCCGTGACAGCGGCAAGCGCGCTGCCGCCAATGCCGCCGCCGACGATGACGAGATCGTAGGTCATGCGAGTTCCTCCGGGCGGCGTCTGACGCGCCGTGTGACCACATTCTGCGCCGCGCTGCGAAGCTTGGCAAACCCTGACTTTGGCGCCCTGACGCTGCGTCGGCTTCAGGCGAGGGCTCGGCGGACCGGCGCGAATGTCATCCGGTGAATGGCGCAAGGGCCGAGCCGCGTAAGCGCCTCTGCGTGGGCGGCGGTGCCATAGCCCTTGTGCTGGCTGAAGCCGTAGCCGGGGTGCTCAGTGCAGAAGGCCTTCATCTGCGCGTCGCGGTGCGTCTTGGCGAGGATCGAGGCGGCGGAGATAGCGGGCTCGGTCAGATCGCCTTTGACGATGGCGCGGGCGGGCGCGGGCAGGTTTTTCGGCAGGGCATTGCCGTCGATCAGGACCGCGCCGGGGGCGCGGGCGAGGGCGGCGATGGCCCGCGTCATGGCAAGGAAGGTGGCTTCGCGGATGTTGAAGCGGTCGATCTCCTCGGGGCTCGCCTCTGCGACGGCCCAGGCGAGCGCGCGGGCGCGGATCTCCGGCGCAAGCCGGTCGCGGGCGGCTTCGGAGAGTTTCTTAGAGTCCGTTAGTCCGGCAATGGGGCGCCCCGGATCAAGGATCACCGCGGCTGCGGTGACGGGCCCAGCCCAGGGGCCGCGCCCGGCTTCATCAACGCCGCAGGTGAGGAGGGATGCCATCGTTTCAGCCAGCGGTTGGAACAATTCTGTCCGCATAGCGCAGCACGCGTTTCCAGCCGTCTTCCTCGCGCGGGAAAACGGTCGTGACGCGCAGCGCCATGGCTGGGAGCGCAAGGCGGCTCGCGGCGATTGCGGCGGTAAAACTCCCAGCAGACATGTGGTGTCGCCTTTCGGGCGTCGGACTTGCGCTCTTGAATGAGCGGGAGTCGGGACCAGTGGCTAGGTATGGACGATCTTGCACAGCGCGACTTCAGTCATAGCCCAGGAATGCCCGAAGGTTCGCCAGTACATTGCGATCAAGGCAAAGTTCGCGGTGATCGAGCCCGGAGACGCCGCAGACTTCCGCGCCCGCCAATTTGGCGGCAACGGCTGCTATGTCATCCAGCGGGCAAACGGTGTCAGCATCCGAGCCGACGAACAGCAGTTTGCCAGCAAAATTCGATAAGGCGGCTTCGAAGTCGAACGGTCCGATTTCGCCGCCGCCCGACGCGGCCACGATTTCCAGCGCGCGTTGAAGCGCGGCGGGGTCCACGCCGATCCGCCGCTTGCTTTCGGCCCAGCCGAGAACGGGCGGTGCGATCAGGATGACGTAATCCGCCTTCGCCCCGCGTTTCAGCGCATTCGCTGTGGCCACACACCCGAACGAATGCGCGATGATGGCGTCGATTGGCGCTTCGGCTTCGCACACGGTATAGACCGATTGGCCCGCAGCCTCACCCCCGAAATCAGCAGACTTTGAGGCGCCATGGCCGGGCAGGTCCATCAACAACACGGGCCGCGAATTCACGATAAAATCCTGCGCGAACTGGCGCCAGATCCTATGCGTATCGTTCCAGCCGTGGACGAACAAGGTCGCCGGGCCCGCGTGCGCGCGCCATAACGGCGTCTCGCCGGCATCGCATCGTGCATTGGGCGCGAGCATGTTCTGGCCGGGCGCCGCGCTCGGCGAGGTGGGCACAAGCTCGGCGAGCAGGGCTCTGACGGCGTGTTCGATTGAATCGGTCATGCAGGCATATCTCCGAATTCTGACTTTTCGGCGAACCGGCCATCCCGTCAATGCAGCCACGAAACAATCGGCCTGCGCCCGATGCCTGTTTGTGCCGCGAGCCCGCCTGCTTGCCTGTGTCTGACGGGAACCGGCGAAAATGGACCGCCGTGCCTAATGATTTTTAAACCTCGGTTTGATATCATTCTTTGGCCGAAACAAGCCGCAGGACGAAACCCATGAACCTTTATCATTGCATGGTTGAGCTCAAGAGCGGAGACCGCGCGCTCCAGTTCGCGGCTGCCGCAGATGCCTGGCTCGGCCACCTGAAATCCGAGAAGATCATCAGCGACTGGCGCCTGCTGCGCCGCAAGTTTGGCCTCGCCTCTGGTCAGCATACCGACTTTCTCATCGAAATCGAAGTCGAGAGCATGAGCGAGCTGGAAAAGGCTTTCAGTCTCCTGTCAAAGATGGATGACGAACATACCCGCCGCTACGAATTCATGCACAGCCTGATTGGGTCGATGGAAGTTGGGCTCTACCGGCCATACCCGGATCCTGAGCAACGCGAGCGCATCGCGCTCCTTTGATCCCTTTGCCGATTCCAAGGGCGAAGGGAAACTGACGCCGCCGAATGACGGCGTCATGCAGGGCGCAAGTTCACACGCATGATCAGCCAGCAGACCGACCCGACGCACCGCAAAGCGGCGCGCGCGTTTGCGTATGACTGGCCTCGAACCTGACAAGGTTCCCGCGCTGGGCAGACCCCCCCCCCCCCCGAGAGGCGGGCTTTTTTTCTTCGTCCCCCATCTGTCAAGATCAAGGAGACTGACATCAGTTTTCAGGCCGATAACGAGATCGACACGCTGGCGCGCGACATGAACCCGAGGGCGGCCGCGGCATTCGAAGCGGCATGTCCGGACTTTGCGAGACCGGGCTGGAGGCGGGCGCGCATTGCTGTGGAGATTTTGCGTTTGGCACGGCTGCAATGGCTTCAGCCCGGCAACGAAGCGCAGATCATCGCGCCGGCAGCGCTCCGGCGCGAGGTGGCTGCGGGCGTCCACGCGGTGCATACATGACCGGGTGTCGATCTGGCCCGCGTTGGCGCGTCAGGGACTTTCAACTACCCGGCGGCCCGTGGCCGGGAAGTCTGTAAAGAAGCCGGTCGCGCCAGCCGCGAGGGCGGCCCGGATCTCCTCCTCGGGCGTTGCCGCCCAGTCGGGCTTGTCATCGTCGCGGAAAGTCCAGGTGTGGACGGCAAGGCCAAGCGCCCGGGCCTCGGCGGCATACCCTGTCGGCGCGCCGGTATCCGGGTCAATCAGCAGGGATTTGTATGGCCCGACACCTTGGGCATAAGTCGCGATCTCGGCTAGCGGGATATTGGCGTGCGCGCCGGGTTGCCAGTCACGCGGAAAAACAAGCTGGACGCGCGGCGTTTCGATCCGCTTACTGAGGGTTTTCAAGATTTCCGGCTCGAAACTCTGTATGAAGACGTTTGCGTCAGGTCCGTCGAGACCGGCCGCGGTGAGGGCGTCCACCATCGCCGCCGCCATATCGAGGCCGGCGGCGATGTGTTCGGCAGGCCATTTCGTTTCGGGATAAAGCCCGACCACCCGGCCCCGCGCGGCGCCCTCGCGCTTCGCTAGGGCGATGATCTCATCAAATGTGGGGATATCATAAAGTCCGTCATAGGACTTTGACCGGCCATCGCGGACCTGCTTCGCGCGTAGCGTTTTCAGCTCGGCGGCCGTGAAATCGAAAGTCCACCAGTCCGTCAGGGTTTGGCCTTCCGGCCCGGTCAGCGTCCGTTTTCGGCCCGCAAACCCGGGCCGCGCGGCGATGTCAGTCGAGTCCGACAGCCACGGATCATGCCGGGCCATCAGGACGCCGTCGGCGCTCATCACAAGGTCCGGCTCGATGTAGTCTGCGCCTTGCGCGATCGCGAGACGGTAGGCTTCGAGCGTATGTTCCGGCCGCTCACCGCTGGCGCCGCGATGGGCGATTACGAGGGTCTGTTCCGGACCCGGCATTACAGACGGTGTGGCGCAGGCTGCAAGGAGGCTAAGGAAGGCAGCGGTCAGGACATGGCGCATCATCAGTTCTCCTGTTGGACGCATCTCATCGCATGCTTTTGTGACGGCCGCATCTCGCTTCGTGAGGGCTTCTCGCAACGTGATGTCTGGCCTTTCCCGGCGGGCAGCGCCAGCATGGACAAAACGGAGGAGACGGACATGGATTTCGGACTGAAGGACAAGGTGATCTTCATTGCGGGCGCGAGCCGGGGCATTGGCTATGGCATCGCCGAGAGCCTCTTGGGCGAGGGCGCGAAAGTGGCGCTGACGGCGCGCGGGGCCGAGGCGCTGGCCGAGACGAAAGCTGAGTTTGCAAAGCGCTTCGGCTCGGACAGGGTCTGGAGCTTTGCGGGCGACCTGACGCAGACCGCGCCGATCGAGGAAGCGCTGGCCAAATGCGAGGCGGAGTTCGGGCCGATCACCGGGGCGGTGGCGAACGTGGGGCTGTCGCCGTCGCCGTTGGGTCTCGATGTGTCGGACGATGAGTGGCAGGCGGGGCTCGACCAGAACCTGAACTCTGCCTTCCGGCTGGCGCGCGGCGCCATTCCGCGCATGACGAAGAATGGCGGCGGCAGTTTCCTGTTCATCAGCTCGATTGCAGGGCTTGGCGCGCTCGGCACGCCGCTCGACTACGGCGCGACCAAAGCGGCGGTGAACCATCTCTCGACCAGTGTGGCGCGGTTTGCCTTCGATACGAAAGTCCGTGTCAATACGATCGCGCCGGGCAATATCATCTTTGCCGGGAACAATTGGGAGAAACAGTCAACTGGACCGCGCGCGGAGAACTGGTGGCGCTGGATCAAGCGGGAGGTGCCGATGAAGCGATTCGGCACGCCGCAGGAGATCGGCGATACGGCAGCGTTTCTCTTGTCCGAGCGGGCGAGTTTCATCAACGGCGCCGTGATTGCGGTCGATGGCGGGCAAACGCGGTAAACCGGGCGGGCGACCACGTCCTGAACCTCATCCCGGCTTTCACCGTGATGTCGAGATGGGATCGCGCTTAACGTTCCGTTTGCGGATTATTGAATCCCGGCGCCTACAACCGGCTTGGCCGAGATCTTCTGCTTGGCGGGGCCGAAGCAGTCGCCGCGCTTCAACGCGATCTTGGACGGAAAATCTGGCTTCTGGAACTTCACTTCGGCGACGCCCCAGCGTTGCCAGGTCTTGCCTTCGGCGTCGACGAGGCTGGCGGCGCAGACGGGCCCGGCATCGGCCGCTTCAACCCAGTACCCCTGGTAGGCGCCGCGGCCACTAAAATACCCACCAAGGCCTGGCACGAAGATATAACCCGGCTCAAGGCCGCCTTCCGGCTTGTAGCTCAGGATGGCCGTGGCGCCGGCGTCGCGCTCATAGACGATCTGGTTGCCGCTGGGCAGGGCCCAGACTTCATCCGCATGGGCGGCAAGCGGGGCGGCGGCGAGGAGGGCGGCGAGGGCAAGGCTACGTAACATCAATCAGGTCTCCTGCGGAAAGCTGTCAGCTAATCATGCGAGGCGAAAATTGATAGCTGGATTTGATTGCCTCACACCACGCGTGCCTTCAGGCTCGTCAGCCACGGCACAAGCGCGGCGTTGACCTCAGCGGGGCGTTCCTGCTGGGTCCAGTGGCCGCAGCCAGGAAGAACGACGGCCGTCTCAAGATTCGGGACGGCGGGGCGCATCTTACCGATCGGGTCGTCCACCAGCCCGAAGCCGTTGAAGGCCGGGTCCTTGTCGCCCGCGATGAAGCAGGCCGGCTGAGCGATGGTCCGGCCCCGGAAGGGCGAGAGGAATTCAAAGTCGCGCGTGTGGTTGCGGTAGCGGCTCATCGGGCCGAACAGGCCTGAGCGTTTGAACTCAGCTTCATAGAAAGCGAGGTCGGCGCCGGTCATCCAGTAAGGCATCACGTCCGGCACCGTCAGGGTGTCCATGAGCGTGGCGCTCGAAGGGAGGCCAAGTTTCCAGTCGCCCTCTTTCGCATCGCCCGAGATGGAGAAATAGAACCCCTTGAGGAAGGCGGTGAGATTTGCTTCGAGCGCAGCCTCGGCGCGGCCGGGGTCCCGGAAGTAGGACTGGTAGAAGAACCGGTTGCGATCGTCGAAGACGCGCTGGATCACATCGTCGAAGGAAAACTCCGGCGCCCCGAAGAAGGGCACCGAGAGCGCCGCGACGGCGGCGATCCGGTCCGGGTGGAGGAGGGACGTGTTCCAGACCTGCGGCGCGCCCCAGTCATGGCCGATGAGGGTGAAGGGCACGCCGGGCGACAGCGCAGCGCCGACGCCGAGGATGTCGCCGATCAGCGCCTCCATCCGGTAGTCCGCAACCTCCGGCAGGCGGGACGAGCCGCCATAGCCGCGCACGTCCATCGCAGCGGCAGTGAAGCCGGCGGCGGCGATGGGGGCGATCTGGTGGCGCCAGGAATACCAGCTCTCCGGAAAGCCGTGCACCATCAGAACAAGCGGGCCGGTGCCTTCGAGGGCCACGCGGATCTGCGCAGCGCCTGCATCTATAGTGCGAAATTCGGGCATGCTTGCCTCCCCTTGTTTGCCTGAAGCTGCGACAGGGCGTGCATGGCGGCAAGCCGCTCCCACGCGGAAAGCCTTGCGGAAACCTCCGGCGCAAGGTTCAATCGCCCCCGCAACTCAGAACACAAAGGGCATCCCCCATGGCCGAACTTCTCGCATCGCCCGCCTTCTGGGGGTCGCTTGCCACGCTGACCTTCCTTGAGGTCGTACTCGGCATCGACAATTTGCTGTTCATCTCCATCGCCACCGGCAAGCTGCAGGGCGAGGAGCGCAAACGCGCCAGCCGCATCGGCGTCTGGGGCGCGATGGTCCTCCGGATCATCATGCTTTCCCTGATCTTTGTGATCATCGGGCTCGACAAGGAGCCCTTGTTCCATTTGCCCCATTGGTTTGCGGAGTTTGCTGCTGGCGGCGTGGATGAAACCGCGCATCACATTGAGGAAATCACGATCAAGGACCTGATCCTGTTCGCGGGCGGGTTGTTCCTGCTCTGGAAGGGCACGCAGGAAATACACGCCTCTGTCGAGGGCACCCACCATGAGGAAACGACCGCGAAGGCGACGTTCACAAATGTCGTGATCCAGCTCTTCGTCATCAACTTCGTGTTCTCACTGGACTCGGTCATCACCGCGATCGGCATGACCGACATCCTCGCCGTGATGGTGGCGGCGGTGGTGCTGTCCACGCTGGTCATGGCGGTAGCGGCCGATCCGCTTTCGAAGTTCATCGCAGAGCACCCGACGACGAAGATGCTGGCGCTGGCCTTCATCCTGCTGGTCGGCGTGGCGCTGGTCGCTGATGGCCTCGGCTTCCACATTCCGCGCGGTTATCTCTACTTTGCGATTGCCTTCTCGCTGGCGGTGGAGCTGCTGAATATCCAGACCCGGAAGAAGTCTGAGACCAAAGGTCCGCTGCATTGAATCACCAGACCCGTCTCCCTCGAAGGAGAGCGGGCTCGGAAAAATGGAAGGAACAGAAGTATGACGGCGCATCATATCAAACTTGAGAAGCGCGATGACGGCGTCGCCATCCTGACTATCGACCGCGCCGAAAAGCGCAATGCAATGACCTATGCGATGCTGTTCGCCTTCATCGAAAAGGTGCGGGAGGTCTCCGCAGACGATGCGGTCCGTGTATTGATTGTCACAGGCTCTGGCGGCGCGTTCTGTGCGGGCACCGACCTCGCCGACCTCTCCACGATCCCGGGCGAGACGCGCGGCGTGCGGGGTGAGGCGCACGAGGGCGATGTCTGGTGGCCGCTGGTCGCTTGCCCGAAGCCGGTGATCGGCGCGATCGATGGCTACGCCGTCGGCATGGGCGCCGAGTTTTCAAGCCAGTGCGACGTGCGCATCGTCACGAACCGCGCGCGCTTCGCCTGGAACTTTGCGCACCGCGGCCTTGTGCCGGACACCGGCGCCGGCAGCTGGATACTGCCGCGCCTGATCGGCCACAGCCGCGCGCTGCGGCTGCTCTATTCCGGCGGGTTCCTTGAGGCGGCCGAAGCCAAGGAGATCGGCTACGCCAACGAGGTCGTCGCGCCTGAAGCCTTGATGGAGGCCGCGCTCGCCGAAGCGCGCAGGTATCTCGCCTCCTCGCCTTTCTCGATCCGCCACATGAAGGCGCTGGTCTATGAAGGCCTCGCGCGGGAACTCCCCAATCATATGAAGGCGCACGTCACGGCGCTCGCGGCATGTTTCAAATCGGCCGATCACAAGGAAGGTGTCGCGGCCTTCCTCGAGAAGAGGCCAGCCAAGTTTGTCGGAGCCTGAGAGGGCAATTCAGCCAAGAAGCTCGAGGTGAGCAAGCCAGCCTGTTGCGGACAGGGAACACCGGCCGACCCCTTGGCAGTTGAAGACGCCGCCGCTGAACTCCGAGTTCAGGATCCACCGCGACGTGCGTAACGGCAAAGACGTGCTGGTCTGCGCAGCCGGCAAGACCGTGCAGCTCTGCGACGCGCGCTACCTGCAGGACCAGCGCTCGATGCTGAAGGCGCATGGGGACTGGATGGAGCTGGCTCAGCCGACGAGCAGAAAGACGCCAAGGACGGAACCGTCGAAGCCTGGGGGCGGTCTACCGCAAATCCGGTTGGCGGTTGATACGGCCTCAAGCAAGGCCTGCGCGGCCGATTCGGCATGTATGTGCCGCCATTGATTGAAGCGCTCTGCCTCGCCGAAGTGGAGCAAAATCCGCGCGGTAACCGGATGCGGGCGATCTGACCGCCGGCTGTGCTTAACTCAATCAGCCGATGAAAAACGCGTTGAGCCTGTTGCCGTCCAAATCCCGGAAATATGCAGCTTAGAATGTGTCGCTACGTGGTCCCGGAGGGCCTTCGTCGGTGCCGCCCAATCGCAAAGCAAGCTCATAGATCCGGTCCACTTGCGCCTTGCTGCTCGCTTGCAGCGCGGCCATCACATCATTGCCGTCACTGATCGCATTTTTCGTCGAACGGATAGCACACGCCGAGACCCGCTGCGCCGCGCGTTAAGCCCCAAGCGACGGATGTGTCCATCGTGAACATTCGGGGTGTGCCGGGTTCTGCTGCGATTTCATCATAGAATGTCGCCGCGCTTTCGAGGTTCCGCGTCCCGATCGTGACATAAACAATCATCTTCACCCTCCCCAACTGATCGGAACAAAAAAAGAACTTTTGTCACCTGTCCAGTCCTGCTTCGCGATCCGGGTTTGACGCCGCGCGCGCGTCCGGCTTGAACAGGCAAAAGTTGCCATGGAGCCTGCGATGACCCTTCCCAATGCCTATGCGATCAAGGTGCACAAGACCGGCGGACCCGAAGTCCTGACGCTGGAAGCCTCGCCGCCGCGCGCGCCGGGGCCGGGCGAGGTGCTGGTGCGCCAGACGGCCGTCGGCGTGAATTTTATCGACATCTATTTCCGCACGGGGCTCTACCCGATGCCGCTGCCCTATGTTCCGGGTACGGAAGGTGCAGGCATTGTCGAAGAGGTCGGCGAGGGCGTCACGAATGTCGGGCCCGGTGACCGCGTCGCGTACATGGGCCGCGGCACCTATGCCTCGCACTATACCGGCGTCGCGAACACCGTGGTGCCGCTCCCCGCCGGGATCAGCGACGAGGAAGCCGCCGCCGTCCTGTTGAAGGGCATGACGGCCTGGATGCTGCTCGAAGAAATCCGTCCGCTGCAGAAGGGCGAGACCGCCCTCATCTGGGCGCCCGTCGGCGGCGTCGGCACATTGCTCACCCCCTGGGCCAAGCACATCGGAGCGCGGGTCATCGCGGTGACTTCCAGTGCCGAAAAGGCCGCGAAGGCGAAGGCGCTCGGCGCCGATGAGGTGATTGTCGGCTATGACGACGTCGCCAAACAGGTCCGCGCCCTGACCGGCGGCAAGGGCGTTGACGTTGTCTATGACAGCGTCGGCAAGACATCCGCTGAGGCCTCGCTGTCGAGTCTCAAGGGGCGCGGCTGGTGGATGACCTATGGCAATGCGTCCGGCGCGGCTGACCCCGTCCCGCCGGGAAGATTGGCCGCCGGCGGTTCGCTCGTGATGACCCGGCCGACACTGTTCAACTTCACCGACACGCCGGAATCCCTCGCCCGCGGCGCGGGGCGCCTGTTCAGCCTGCTCGAGAAAGGCGTGCTGACGGCCGACATCGGCCAACGCTTCGCCCTGAAAGAGGCCGGCGAGGCGCACAAGGCCCTCGCCAGCGGAACAACATCCGGCGCGACCTTGCTGCTGCCCTGACCGCGTTTTCCATGACTTCGCCGTAATCCGGGAGCAGCTTCGGACCTGCAAAGGGAGGCTCACATGAAGGCATTATGGCTCGTTCTGCTGGTGGCCGGGATCGGGGCCTGCGCACACCACGCGGCAGGTCAGGCCACTACGGCAGAGCTGCACGCCGCCCATGACTGGCAGCATGAAGACGGCGCGGTCCTCGACAAGGCCATGTCGCGCCACGCAGACCGGCTCGCCAAGGGCGCCAGCCGCGCCGCCGCCATCGCTCAGCTGAGCGAGGCAGGATATGCCTGCCTCTACGGCGAAGCGCATGAGGATTATCCGGAGCCCGCCGCCGTCTGCGCGCGCAGCTTCGCCACGCGGGCCTGCCAAATGGACTGGGAAGTGGTGATCACCAGCGATCCTGTCCTGCCGGACAGCATCGACTCCTCGGGCGGTAAGTTCCGCCGTGATTGTGTGGGGATCGACCGCGACTGGCCGGAACCCATCAAATCCGCCATCGATGACCAGCTGGCGCCGGGGCCGGCGCTGCCAGCCGCCTCGAACTGACCGAAGCAACCTGTCCGCGACTTAATCTGCGAGCTGTGCCGGCTTGGTAGACGGGCTGGCCCCGCCCGGTAGTTTGCGTGCCTGACTTCACAAGGAAACGGCCCATGCTGCGCTCGATGACAGCGGCCCTTCTCATCGCCGCCTGCACGCCTTCCGCGCTTGCAGGAACCGAGACGGGAGACGCGGCGCTGAAAGCCGCGATGAAAAGCTTCTTCGTGGTCGTGCCCGCCGATGCGGCGACCGGCAAGCCGGTGGCCGAAGTGCGCGGCAATGCCGATGGCACAGACACGCAGACCGTCGTGGTTGCCTTCATCGACGCAGCCGACGCGGCGGCCGAGATGAAAACGGCAGGCCTCAGCGCCAGCAGCGAAGGGCGTCTCGTCAACGGCGCGGAACTCGTCGGCCTGACGGAAGGCGAAGTGGTCTGGCGCACGAGCAAGCCGAACGCCGACATCGTCAACACTGCGCCCACCGTCCCGCCCGTCTTCTACATCACCAATGCAGCTGGCGATTCCCTGACCCAAACCATCAACGGACAGGAAAAAGTGCTGTTCTATCTCGACGCCGTGGCCGCCGATGCCGCACGCGTCGCCGTGCAGAACGGACTGTCCGCGGCCCGCAAGCCGGCGTACCTGTCCATTGTTGCGGCGGATTTCGCGGGTCTCGTCGAGGGCGTGCAGGCGGGCAAGGTGAAGAACGCCCACTTCGTCTCCTCCCCCACCGTCGTGCGCTGGGCCAGCCAGTGGGACAAGGGCGCGCGCCTGATCAAGGATTACAAGCCGCAGGCGGATTGACGCGGGGCCGATTATTGGTCACCCGGCGAAAGGACACGATCGTCCGCCGGAGCAGACCGAATGGCGTTGAAGATTGCCAACCGCCAGGCGCGCCGGCTTTGGCTGGACGCGCAGGGCCTGTCGGCGCCGCCGACCGGGCCGGTGGATCTGGCCGGTACGATCCGCAAGCTCGGCTTCGTGCAGCTCGACACGATCCGCGTCGTGGCGCGCGCCCACGACCATATCCTCTGGAGCCGCAACCAGAATTACCGCGAGCCGATGCTGGAAGTTTGCTTGGCCCGCGACCGCCACGTGTTCGAACACTTCACGCATGATGCCTCGCTGATCCCGATGGACTTCTATCCGATGTGGCAGCGCCAGTTCCGCCGGATGGAAGAGAAAGTGCGCGGCTGGGAATGGCACCGGGGCATGCTCGATGAGGCAGGCCGCGCCGCCATCCGTGCACGGATCGAGTCCGAAGGCCCGCTCAGCACCAAGGCGTTCGACACGAAAATCGAAGGCAAGCGCGAGATGTGGCGCCGCCCGCCGCACAAGCTGGCGCTCGATTACATGTGGTATGCCGGGGAGCTGTCGACCTCGCACCGCGAAGGCTTCACCAAGTATTATGACCTTACGGAGCGGGTGATCCCCAAGGCCGTGCGCGAGGCGGCGCATGCGGATGACGCGCAGGTGGACTGGCTCTGCCGCGAGGCGCTTGCCCGCCTTGCCTTCGGCACACCGGGGGATATCCAGCGCTTCTGGGCCGCTGCCGATCTCGGCGAAGTCAAGGCCTGGACCCAGGCAAACGCCGCTGGCCTTGTGCCCGTCGAGATCGAGTCCTCGCGCGGCGAGTGGACGCCCGCGCTCGCCCTGCCGGACATCGAGGCGCTGCTCGCCGCCGTGCCGTCGCCTGCGCCGCGCCTTCGCCTGCTCAATCCCTTCGACCCCGTGATCCGCGATCGCAATCGCCTGACGCGCCTTTTCGGCTTCGACTACCGGATCGAGATCTTCGTGCCGGAAGCCAGGCGCCAATGGGGCTATTATGTCTACCCGCTGCTGGAGGGCGACCGCTTCGTCGGCCGCATCGAGGTCAAATCCGACCGTCAGGCGGGCCAGCTCAGCGTCCTCCATTTCTGGCCCGAGCCCGGCGTGAAATGGACGGGTGCACGGCAGGCGAAACTCGAAGCTGAACTCGGCCGCCTTGGGCGCCTCGTGGGAGCTGCGGACGTGGTGTGGCGCCCATAATCGCAGCACCGGCGGCCTTTATCCGGCGACTGGCAACATTTGCGCTTCGCTGCCGCGTTCGCGCCCCCATATAGGCGAGGCGCATCTCGCCGCCGGGGCCCCGATGATGATCACACCTGAAAACCTCCTCGCTCTGGCCATTTTCGTGCTCGCCAATCTGGCAGCGGCCTCCACCGGCGCCTTCTTCCGCCCGGGCGCCTGGTACGCGGCGCTTGCCAAGCCCCCTTGGACGCCGCCGAACTGGGCCTTCCCGGTCACCTGGTCTGTGCTCTTTGTGCTCAACGCGGTGGCTGGCTGGCTGGTCTGGATCACAGGCGCGCCGGGCGCCGCGGCGGCGCTGGTGCTCTACGGCGTGAGCCTCGTCATCAATGCGAGCTGGTCGGGCGTGTTCTTCGGGCTGCGGCGGATGGAGACCGGCTTCTTCGTCGTTTGTGCGCTCTGGCTGTCGATCGCGGCAATCATTGTCGCCTTTGCGCCGATCAGCGTCATCGCGGCGGGGATGCTTGGGCCATATCTGACCTGGGTGACCATCGCAGCGGCACTGAATTTTCGGGTGTGGCAGCTCAATCCGGAAGAAACTGTCCGGGCATGAACGCGGCTACTTCGTATAGCCGAGCCGCTGGGCGGCCGCTTCAGCGTCCCAATAGGCCTCCTGCCGGTCGACGCTCCAGTAGCGCAGGCCGCCGAGCGGGATGGGCCGCCCCGTGACCGCGCAGGTCACGAAGCTGCCGGACGACAGGATCTCATAATCGTTGTCGCCGTAGCGAAGGCGGGCTTCCCCACCAGAATTTCCGGACCGTGTGAGCATGCCGGACCCTATGCCTCAGGCCGGTGAGAAAGAAAAGATGGCCGGAAAAAAAGTTTCTTCTTTGTTCGCGTGAACAAATGGTGTACATTAATCTTCAGCACGGCAACCGGGGGCCTTGCCAAACCGGCCCCCATAGTAGACCTAAGTGGAGACGACGAATGACCAAGACCGCTCTTGCTCTCGTGCATAAGGAAACCGGCGTGGACAAACAAAAAGCTCTCGAAACGGCGCTCGGGAACATCGAACGCTCCTTCGGCAAGGGCTCGGTCATGCGCCTCGGTGACAAGAAATCGATGGACATCGAGGCGGTGTCGACCGGCTCGCTCGGCCTTGACATCGCGCTCGGCATTGGCGGGCTTCCGAAAGGCCGGATCATCGAAATTTTCGGCCCCGAAAGCTCGGGTAAGACGACTCTGGCGCTGCATTGCGTCGCCGAAGCTCAGAAGAACGGCGGCGTGTGCGCCTTCATCGACGCCGAACATGCGCTCGATCCCGTCTATGCTGGCAAGCTGGGCGTGGACCTCGATGACCTCCTCGTCTCGCAGCCCGATTCGGGCGAGCAGGCGCTCGAGATTGCCGACACTCTGGTGCGTTCTGGCGCGGTGGACCTTCTGGTCATCGACTCGGTGGCCGCGCTCACTCCGCGCGCAGAACTTGAAGGCGAGATGGGCGACCAGCTCCCCGGCCTGCAGGCCCGCCTGATGAGCCAGGCCCTGCGCAAGCTCACGGGCTCGATCTCCAAGTCGAAGTGCATGGTGATCTTTATCAACCAGATCCGCATGAAAATCGGCGTGATGTTCGGCAACCCGGAAACGACGACTGGCGGCAACGCCCTGAAATTCTACGCTTCCGTGCGCCTGGATATCCGCCGTATCGGCCAGATCAAGGAACGCGAAGAGGTGATCGGTAACCAGACCCGCGTGAAGGTCGTCAAGAACAAGGTGGCCCCGCCATTCCGGCAGGTTGAATTCGACATCCTGTACGGCGAAGGCATCTCCAAGTCGGGCGAACTTGTCGATCTCGGCGTGAAAGCCAACGTGGTCGAGAAGTCGGGCTCCTGGTATTCCTATAATGGGGAGCGCATCGGCCAGGGCCGGGAAAAGGCGCGCCAGTTCCTCAAGGATAACCTGCCCATCGCCAACGAGATCGAAGATGCGATCCGGCGCAATGCGGGACTGCTCGCTGAAGAGCTGCTCGCAGCCGGCATGAGCGCACCCGGCGAAGAGGACGAGCCCGACGCAGCGGAAGCGTAAGCCGCCGCCCCGTTCGGAGCCTGATCTGGGCCTCGGCCGCCCCTGACCGGACGAATGGATACCGGCAGGGGCGCTCGCCGCCTGCAGCCGATCAAGCTTCCGGTCCAGCGATCTCCGGGCCGGGAGAATCCCCTTTGTGGCCCGCCTTGTCTTGGCGGGCTGCAAAGGGGCCTTTATATCGCCTCTGTAATCCGGCGCGCGCCTCGGCTAAGGCGGACGTCGAGATTCCTTATGAATTGGCAAGGACCAGAAGCGGCAGATGCACGGCGTAAACGAGATCCGGGAAACTTTCCTCAGCAGCTTCGAGAAGCGGGGCCATGTGCGCCGGGCTTCGGCGCCGCTTGTGCCACAGAATGATCCGACGCTCCTGTTCGTGAATGCCGGCATGGTGCCCTTCAAGAACATCTTCACCGGCGTCGAGGCGCCGTTCGCGCCGCGTGCGGTCTCGTCGCAGAAATGCGTGCGGGCCGGCGGCAAGCACAATGACCTCGACAATGTCGGCTATACCGCCCGCCACCACACGTTCTTCGAAATGCTGGGGAATTTCTCCTTCGGCGACTATTTCAAGGATGAAGCGGTCCGCCTCGCCTGGGAGCTCATCACTAAGGATTACGGGCTTGACCCGAAACGCCTGCTCGTCACCGTCTATGCAGAAGACGAAGAGGCAGCCGATATCTGGAAGAAGGTCGCGGGCCTCAGCGATTCAAAGATCATCCGGATCCCGACGAGCGACAATTTCTGGTCGATGGGCGACACCGGCCCCTGCGGCCCCTGTTCGGAAATCTTCTTCGATCACGGCGACAAGGTCGCCGGCGGCCCACCGGGCAGCGCCGATCAGGATGGCGACCGGTTCATCGAGATCTGGAACCTCGTCTTCATGCAGTTCGAACAGCACGAAGGCGGCAAGCGCACGAGCTTGCCCAAGCCCTCAATCGACACCGGCATGGGCCTCGAGCGCATCGCGGCGGTGCTCCAGGGCAAACACAACAATTATGAAACCGACCTTTTCCGTATGCTGATTTCGGCCGAAGAAGAGGTGTACGGACAAAAAGCGAAAGGCGAGCAGACCGCCTCCTTCCGCGTCATCGCCGACCACCTGCGCACCTCTGCTTTCCTCGTGGCCGACGGCGTGCTGCCGTCCAATGAAGGTCGCGGCTATGTCCTGCGCCGCATTATGCGGCGCGCCATGCGTCACGGCCACATGCTCGGCGCACGTGAGCCGCTGATGCACAAGCTCGTGCCCGCGCTGGTTGCGGAAATGGGCGCGGCCTATCCCGAACTCGTCCGGGCCCGGAAGGCTATCGAAGCCGCCATCGAGCAGGAAGAGGCCCGCTTCCAGCGCACGCTTGGCAACGGCCTCGCCCTCCTCGACAAGGCGGTCGCAGACCTGCCGGCCGGCGAAGCACTGCCCGGCGACGTCGCCTTCCGCCTTTCCGACACGTTCGGCTTCCCGCTTGATCTTACTCAGGACATTCTGCGCGGCCGGGGCCTCGAAGTGGATGTGGTCGGATTTGAAGCTGCCCTCGATGTGCAGCGCGAGTCCAGCCGGGCCGCCGGGTTCTCGTCTGGTGACCAGGCGACGGATGAAATCTGGTTTGATGTCCGCGCGCGCCTCGGAGCCACGAAGTTCGCAGGCTATGCCGGAACGTCAGGCGACGGAAAACTCGTCGCCATCGCAGCCGGCGGCGTTTTGGCGGACACAATGGTGCCCGGCGCTGCCGAGCTTGTCTTCGATGCGACGCCCTTCTACGCCGAATCCGGCGGCCAGGCCGGTGACCATGGCGAGATCATCTTCGAAGGCGGCGCGCGATTCATCGTGCGCGACGTGCAGAAGCGTGCCGGCGATGTGCACGTCCACATGGGCGAGCTGGTCTCCGGCAGCGTCAAGACCGGCGCCAAGGCGCAGTTCAAGGTTGACGCCGTCCGCCGCCGCCAGGTCATGGCGAACCATTCGGCTACCCACCTCATGCACGCCGCATTGCGCAAGGTGCTCGGCGAACACGTCACCCAGAAAGGCTCACTCGTCGAGGCCGACCGCCTGCGCTTTGACTTCTCGCACGGCGCCCCGGTCACCGCGGCGCAGCTCGAAGCCATCGAGGACGAAGTCAACGCCCAGATCCGGGCGAACGTCGAAACCGGCATCAGGGTCACGAGCCCCGATAAAGCCATAGAAGCCGGCGCCCTCGCGCTGTTCGGCGAGAAATATGGCGATGAAGTCCGTGTGCTGTCGATCGGCGTGCCGGCCGAAGACGGGCGCACCTATTCGGTCGAGCTCTGCGGCGGTACGCACGTTTCGCGCACCGGGGATATCGCGGTCTTCGTGGTCCTTTCCGAAAGTGGCGTCTCGGCTGGCGTCCGACGCATCGAGGCCGCCACAGGCGCCGAAGCGCTCACCTATCTGAAAGGCCGGGCGCAGATCGGCGCTGATGTCGCCGAGAGCCTGAAAGTTCCGCTCAAGGATCTTCCGCGCAAGGTGGCCGGGCTCAGTGAGGACCGCCGCACGCTTGAGCGTGAACTTGCCGAGGCCAAGCGTAAGCTCGCAATGGGCGGCGGCGGCGCGCCCAGCGGACCGGAAGTTATCAACGGCATCAACCTGATCGCGCGGGTTGCCGAAGGCGTCGGCGGCAAGGACCTGCGCGCGCTGGTCGATGAGGCCAAGGCGAAGATCGGCTCGGGCGTCGTCGTCTTTGTTGGTGTTGAAGGCGGTAAGGCCGGCGTTGCGATCGGCGTCACGAAAGAGCTGACTGCGAAGTACTCCGCCGTCGATCTCGTGAAGGCGGCCGCGGCGGCCATCGGCGGGCAGGGCGGCGGCGGGCGGCCAGACATGGCCCAAGCCGGCGGTCCGGATGCGGACAATGCGGAAGCTGCGATCGAGGCCGTACGCGCCCTGCTGAAAGGCTGAGCGCACACGCGGCCGGAAGGCGAATGCGTCTGCGGGCTATTCCAGAACACCGCTCGCCCGCAAACTCGGCTTCACCGATGGCCTCACCGTCTGGCAGTGCAGCCTGCCAGATACCGTGCTGGCCGAAATCGAAACCGCAGCCACGCCCCGGTTCAGCGCGCGCTGCGGCAAGGCAGTTGAGGCCGCAATTTTGTTCCACACGGTCGCCGCCGACCCTGAGCCGGACCTGGTCCTGCGCCGAAGCATGCTCGTCCCCGCCGGCATGGTCTGGGTCTGCTGGCCCAAGACGGCCGCAAAGGCAGGCACCGACATCACCGAACATACCGTCCGCCGCCTTGAGCTGCCGATGGGCTTCGTCGAAATCAGGGTGCGCGGTCAACGCGGTCTGGTACGGCCTGAAACGGGTGATCCGCAACCAATTGCGGTGAAACGCCCATACGGGGTGCGTCCATAGCGCTCTTGCAGGGAATGGTCGGAATGAGAGGATTCGAACCTCCGGCCCCTAGCTCCCGAAGCTAGTGCTCTACCAGGCTGAGCTACATTCCGCCGTCATCAGGCTTTGCGCAGAGGAAGTCCCGGCGCCGGGAAGGCCGTGTCTTTACGCCCGCCGCCGGAATTTGCAAGGGGTCAAACGGCGCCCTTCCGTGCCGCGCCGGCCTGCAACAATATTGCCAGAATTGGGCGCCAGGGTCGGCGCATGAAACCGTCTCGCCCTTCAAGCCGCAGCCGGATCGGCGCACTCCTTCTGGCGCTTTGGCTCGCGTGCTGCGCTGCCGCCCCGGCCGCTCCGCCCGAGCCGTTAGCGCCTGACGTTGTTTCATCCCCGCCGGTCTCGCCGCCGGCTGCGCTTGTCATCGACCGTTTGCCGCCCGACTTTCCGCATGGCGGCGAGGAAAGAACGGCCCGGGATATCGACCTGATCGTCGTCCATTCCATCGGTGGTCCAATCTGCAAATCGGGCGACGTCTATTTCACGCCGGCCAGTGGCAGCGCGGTCTTCTGGCGCGACTGGTTTATCGGCGAAGGCGGCAAGAGCATCCACTATGTGGTCGGGCGCGATGGCGACATCGCCCAGCAACGCCCCGAATTGCGCACGGCCGGCCATGTCAGTTTCGGCGGCGTCATGACCGAGGTGAACCGTCGCTCTATCGGCATCGAGCTTGTCAACCGCGGCGACGGGATCGAGCCTTTCCCGGAGGCGCAGTTGAACGCGCTCAGCGCGCTCGTGGCGGAGATTGCCGCGCGCTACGGCCTGCCACCCGAAGCGCTCGTAACGCATGCCGCACTCGACGACCGGATGCAGGCCGACTGCGGCGGCGAGCCACTCAGGCGCAATCTTGATCCCGGGCCGCTCTTTCCGCTCAAGCACGTTCGCGCGGCGATCAAGTCGCCGTAAGCATCGGCTCCGACTGGCCCGGCTTCCAGCGCGGAAACTTCACCATCACCGCATTGAAGCGCCGGCTGGTCGTGTGGCCTGTCAGCCATATCTGGAGGCGGGTAGGCGCATGCGCGGTCCAGAACGCTTCGTCGGTCGCAGCAAACTGACGAACGAAGGGAAAGATTGCGATGTCGGCGAGCGTCGGCGCCGGGCCGCAAAGCTGGCCGTTTTGGTCTTTAAGCCGCTCCGTAAGCGCGTGCAGGATGTCCATTCCGGCCGACCGATGGCCATATGCGCCTGCACGGTCTGTGCTATAGCGATCCGGATACTTGTACCGGTCGAGCGCGTGTTTGAAAGGTCCGTCATTCTGCGCAATCAGCTGCGCGGTTTCATCCGGGTCTGCGAAGAGCCAGTGTTCCGGGTCGTGCTGGGCGAGGGCCCAATGCATGACCTCCAGGCTTTCATCGATGACTTTCCCATCCGTCCGTACAAGGACGGGGACGGTGCCTTTCGGGCTCGCCGCAAGCATCTCCCCGGGCTTGTCCCGCAGGATGATCTCGCGGACGCGCACCGGCAAGCCCGATGCGGCCAGCGCCATCCGCGCCCGCATGGCATAAGGGCAGCGCCGGAAAGTATAAAGGACCGTCACGGGTCTCTGGCGGCCGGCGCCAAGTGCTTTTCGCCGCGCGCAAGGGCCAGCTCGATCTGGCGCTGTCGCTCGGCGAATCGGGCGCGCTGCTCGTCCGTCATTTTGCCGATACAGGCCGGACAGGAAATTCCCTCAACATAGTCCGCCGACCGGCGGACTTCGGGAGAAACGGGCCGGCCGCAGGCATGGCAGAGAACGTGATCGCCCGGCGTGAGATCGTGGCGCACGGACACGCGTTCGTCGAACACGTAACACTCGCCGCGCCATTTTGTTTCGGATTCCGGTACAGTCTCGAGATACTTGAGAATGCCGCCCTGAAGATGAAACACGTCGTCGATGCCTTCGGACTTGACGAAGCTGGTCGCCTTCTCGCAGCGGATGCCGCCCGTGCAGAACATGGCAATCTTCGGCTTGCGGCCCTCGGTCTCCAGCCGCGCGCGGAAACTCCGGAACCAGTCCGGAAAATCCCGGAAGCTTTCCGTCTGCGGATCAATCGCGCCATCGAATGTTCCGAGGGCGACTTCGTAATCATTGCGCGCATCGATCAGCACAGTGTCCGGATCGCTGATCAACGTGTTCCAGTCCGCTGGCTTTACATAGGTTCCAACGAGCGCATTTGGGTCTGCGCCGGGTACGCCCATCGTCACGATCTCGCGCTTCAGCCGAACCTTGAGGCGGGCGAAAGGCATCTCGTGCGTTTCGGAGAACTTGGCCTCGAGGTCTTTGGCCCCCGGCAGGGCGCGCAGTTCGCAAAGCGCCGCCTCGATCGCATCCGGCTGTCCGGCGATCGTCCCATTGATCCCTTCCTCGGCCAGCAGGACAGAGCCCTTGATGCCGAGGCTGCAAAACCGCTGCGCGAGCGCCTGGCGGCGTTCGGTATACTCCGGAAACCGGAAGAACTTGTAGAAGGCGGCAACGCGGATCGTCATTGCGCCGCTTATGGCAAAAAGTTCGGGCAGGTTCCATGGCCGCTTTGCGGTCGCGGCCGGGCCAGTCCCAGACGAGGCTTGACCCGGAGCCTCACTTAAAGCCTTACGGCTGCTGAAACAGCCATTTGATCGAGGGTTGCCCGATGACCGATTCGTCCCTTTTTATGCCTCTGACCTTGCCGAATGGCGCGGTTCTGCCGAACCGTATCTGCAAAGCGGCGATGGAAGAAAACCTCTCCGCGCCCGGGCAAGTGCCGGGTACGAAGCTTTTCCGGCTCTACAAGGCCTGGGCCCAGGGCGGGGTGGGCCTCGTTTTGACGGGCAACGTGATGGTCACACCGGCTGCGATGACCGGGCCGGGCGGTGTGGTGCTCGAGGCGGGCAGCGATCTCGCGCCGTTCCGGGAATGGGTGAAAGTGGGGAAACCGGCGGGGGGGCATATATGGGTTCAGATCAATCACCCTGGGCGCCAGACGATGGCCGCGATGGGGGAAGAGGCGGTCGCGCCGTCGGCGATCCGGGTGGACCTGGGTGAGCATTCCAAACTCCTTGCGCAGCCGCGCGCGCTCGCGGAGGCGGAAATCCTGGCCCTCATCGAGCGCTTTGCGACGACCGCTGCGCAAGCCGAGAAGGCCGGATTTACCGGCGTGCAGATCCATGCCGCGCATGGCTACCTGATCAGCCAGTTCCTTTCGCCCCTCGTGAACCAGCGCACCGACCAATGGGGCGGTAGCCGCGAGAACCGGGCGCGGTTCCTATTGGAAACCGTGAAGGCCGTCCGGGCGCGCGTCAGCCCCGGCTTTTGCGTGTCGGTGAAGCTGAATTCGGCCGATTTCCAGAAGGGCGGGTTTGAGCTCGAGGATGCCAAATGGGTGACGCAGCAGCTGAACCCTCTGGGCGTGGACCTGCTTGAACTCTCCGGCGGCAATTACGAAAGCCCGGCGATGCAGGGCAATACGGATGACAGCTCGACCTCCAAACGCGAGGCCTACTTTATTGATTTCGCCCGCGAGATTGCGGCCTGGGCGGCGATGCCCATCATGGTGACGGGCGGGATTTACCGCAAGGCGACGGCCGAGGCGGCGCTTGTCCGGGCCGGCAATGAGGCCGGCGTCGATGTGCTCGGCATTGGCCGGGCGATGGCTTATGTGCCGGACCTGCCGAACCTTTGGCGGGCGGGCAAGCGGAGCGAAATCGCGATGCCCGAGATCGCGTGGAAGAACAAAACCCTCGGCAGCCTTGCGGGGATGGCGGTGGTGAAGCGGCAACTTTCGCGCCTTGCCAGAGGCAAGCAGGCGAAGACGAACCAGTCACCGCTGGTCAGCCTGATCGGCGACCAGATGAAAACGCAGGGCCTGACGAAACGCTACAAGGCCTGGCGCGCGAAATCCGCTTGAGGCCTAG